>Ga0185299_10000138_pt1 | contig 230044 bp, 162 predicted proteins | sample PaiPotPPA55metaG_FD_128002 | JGI IMG/M metagenome (GOLD analysis project Ga0185299, IMG submission 128002) | Iron sulfur acid spring bacterial and archeal communities from Banff, Canada, to study Microbial Dark Matter (Phase II) - Paint Pots PPA... ...
AATAGAGTACGCATGGGGGTGACCTCCTGTCGATGACGAGTGTTTTTCACAATCCCGTCATTCCAGCTGTTCACCCCTCAACTGTCCAGCTGCGCATTCCCAAAAATGATGGTTTTGAGACAATCCCGCAAACTTGCTTCTAATGAATTCGTAAGCTGATTTGCGGCAATGACTTCCGACACAAAATATGTTTGCCAACCGTGGCCACGAACTTGGCAAACTGGCAAACTACTTGGGCTTTCCGCAGCAGAGACACCACCATGAATAGGCACGATCCCTTGCATCCACTCTCGCTCACCCGCCGGCATTTTCTTTCGAACGCCGGTCTCGGCCTGGGCAGTCTTGCCCTCAGCACGCTCCTGCCGCGGGAAATGTGCAGCAGGATCGAGGCTTCCACCGGAGTGCTCGGCACGCCGCACTTCCCCGCCAAGGCCAAGCGCATCATCTATCTCTTTCAAAGCGGCGGCCCCGCGCAGCAGGATCTTTTCGATTACAAGCCGCTGCTCAATGAGAAGAACGGCGAGCAACTTCCCGAGCACGTCCGCGGCGGCCAGCGCTTGACCGGCATGTCGGTGAACCAGGCGTCGATCCCACTGGCCGGCTCGGTCTTTTCCTTCGCACGCCACGGCAAGGGCGGCGCATGGGTTAGCGAGCTCATGCCGCACACGGCGAGCATCGCGGACGACCTTTGCTTCATCAAGGGCATGTATACGGAGGCGATCAATCACGACCCGGCCATCACCTTCTTCCAGACCGGGTCGCAGGTGGCCGGCCGGCCTTCGATGGGATCGTGGGTTTCCTATGGCCTGGGCTCGCTGAACGACAACCTGCCGGCCTTTGTGGTGCTGGTGACCAAGGGCAAGGGCGACCAGCCGCTCTACGCGCGGCTGTGGGGCAACGGCTTCCTCGACTCGAAGTACCAGGGCGTCAAGTTTGCCGCGGGCAAGGACCCGGTCTTCTACCTCACCAATCCGGAAGGCATCTCCCCGGCTAACCGGCGTGCCGTGCTGGATACGCTCGAAGCGCTCAACCACCTGCAAGCGCATCGGGAACTCGATCCGGAAATCGAGTCGCGCATGGCTCAGTACGAGATGGCCTACCGCATGCAAACGAGCGTGCCGGAGGTCACCGATTTCGCCAAGGAGCCCAAACACATCCTCGATCTCTACGGCCCCGACGTGCACAAACCGGGCACGTTTGCCGCCAACTGCCTGCTGGCCCGGCGCCTGGCGGAGCGCGGCGTCCGCTTCATCCAGCTTTACCATCAAGGCTGGGATCAGCACGGCGACCTGCCTCGCGCGATCCGGGTTCAGGCACGCGACACGGACCAGCCTTCCATGGCCTTGATCAAAGATCTGAAGCAACGCGGCCTGCTCGAGGATACGCTGGTCATCTGGGGCGGCGAGTTCGGCCGCACCAGCTATTCGCAGGGCAAGCTCACGAAAACCGACTACGGCCGCGACCACCATCCACGCTGCTTCACCATCTGGCTGGCCGGCGCGGGCATCAAGCCGGGCATGACATACGGCCAGACCGACGCTTACGGTTACAACATCGCCGACGAAAACGGTAACGCCGTCAATCCCGACAAGAACAAAGCCACGCCTGGCGCAGTCCATGTCCACGATCTACAGGCGACGATCCTGCATTTGCTAGGCATCGATCACGAGCGGCTCATCTACAAGTATCAGGGCAGGCGATATCGGCTGACGGATGTGCACGGGCATGTGGTGCGCGATGTTCTGACATGACAATGGCGGCGCATTACAGCTATCGCTTCTTGATTTTTCTTAATGCCGACCCTTTGTGCAATGCGATGTGCTCGGTTTTGTCGCTCTTGATCAGGTACTGCGGCTCTTCCTTCGTGGCGTGATGCGTGTAGCCTTTGAAGACGAATCTCGACGTGATCTTCCTCTGAATCGTGCCGCGCACGCGGCCTGCTTCCGAGTTCCATGACACGTGATCCCCGCGCTTGAAGTCGTGTGGCATAAGTCTCCCGCGACATCGAGGTTTCGCCTGTCCATTGTGATTGCTATGCAACTGGGATGCCAGGACTTGCTCAGGCTGCCTTCCTGACCACCCTCTGAGGCGGCGAAGCAATGTTGCGAGCCGTCCCCGCGTTCAGAAAGCGTCGCTCCACGAGCCTGAAAAAGCCATACGCCAGAAGAACGCAAAGAGGAACCATGAGGACATAGCGCGCCAGCGTGCCGAAAGCCGTCCGCCCGACGTGCAGCCGACTGAAGACCTCTTCGCCGACCCGGAGGATCGGCAGATGAACGAGGTAAAGCGAGTAGGACATGATCCCGATCCTGGATAGCCAGTGATTGATTCGTCCGCCCCACAAGCCCCCCTGCTCTGCCTGTACCGCCCGGTTGATCGTTACGAAGAAGGCAAAAGCAAAGGCATAATGACTGAGACTCGCGAAGGTGCCCCGCGGATCCCGCGACCACAGAGCGCCGGGCGTACCTCCAGTAAAAAGCCAATCTGCGCGGAAAAGCGAGAACATGGGTTGGTAAAGCACAAGGCCACAACAGGCCGCAACAAAGGCGACCTCGACCCGGTAGCACCACGCAGGCAAGCGGATGACGCCCGCATAGGCTTCCGCGGCCACAGCCCCGAGCAGCCAAACGAACCACCAGGTAAACGGCCAGGTAATCCAGCTCTCTAACCTGAGGTAGGACGGGTTGAGAGCAACTCCAGCCACAAACCAGAGAGCCGACACCGCCAGCGCGCTCAGGAAGGCGCGCGCCAGACCGAGGCGCGTGCGCGCCAGCAAAAAGACGGCATAGAGGCCGTAAAGTTGTTCCTCCAAGCCCAGCGACCAGAAGGCCCCATTGCCGAGCCCGAGCGCATACCTCTTGAACAGGTTGTGAATCAGCAACAGGTGCGTCGTTACATCCCCGCCGAGAGCGGCCTGGCTCTCCCAATCCCCGACAAAGGCGGGATTGAGCCAGCCGACGGCGAGCACACAAAGCAGGCTAACGGCAATGGCCCCAAGATATGGAGGGTAGAGCCGATGGAAGCGCCGCCGCCAGAAAGCGGCCCAGTTGCAGCCAACCCCTTGTCCTCCCGCCAACTTCTTCGCGACGGTTAGATGAATGCAGAACCCGGAGATCACCAGAAAGAGCGTGACCCCCTGACGGCCGTAATCAAAGGGCAGGAAGAGCAGTCGGCGGCCGCAGGTGGGCAGTGTTTCCAGATGCGGCACGTGCGTGAACAGGACCGCCAGAGCCGCGAGCCCGCGCAGCGCATCGACGGAGCGAAGACGTTGTTGTCCGACAACGGGCTTCTGGCACGGGGCGACCATCCCTGGCCTCTCGAAGAAGTGTCCGACCGGCCCAAGCTGGCCTGCTTTCGTGGATTCTCTATAGCGTCTTGCCCAGTTTCAAACAACTCCAGTCAGGACACGCCTCACCGCGATAGAATGAGAGTAGCGGATTGTCGCCCTCCTTGTGAAAGAGGCATGTCATGACAGCACACCTGGTGAATGTTGCTTCGGGCTGGCGATGCAGCTTCGCAGCCCTGATAATCCTGGCTTGGCAATCCGGTGCAGTAGTCGCGCAAATCCGTCCGGCGCCCTCGGCCTGGCCTGTCTACCAGGCGTCACGTGGGGCGGCGGGCTACAGCGCCGCGCCCTATTACCCCAGCGCTCAGAGCGGCTACCGCGCGCCTGCTTACTCCAGCCCGCAGAATTCCTTTCAGAACCCGTGGTATGGCGCCGAGATCCGCGGACTCTGGCATCAGCCGCAGGAGTATCCCTACTCCAGCTCAAGGCTCTACCCGTATTACAATTCCTACCTCTTTCCCTACAACTACGGCGATGCGCGAATCGTTCCCGGCATGGACACCATAGGCTCGGGCAGCGGCGGCCAGACGATAGAGGAAGCAACAACCAGCGCGGCCACGACTGCCAGCGTGGAAGTGCACCTGCCCACGGCGCAGGCCGAGGTGATCTTTAATGGGGTGATCACCAAAACCACGGGCACGGTTCGCAGCTACACAACACCGAAACTCGTTCCCGACCGGGATTACTTCTATGACGTCATCGCCAGGTGGACTGACGACGGTAAGGAAGTCCGGCGGGAGCGGCGCGTGAACGTGTCCGCCGGCCAGCATGTGGTGATTGATTTTACCAAGCCAAGGTCTTCCTCGGGCACAGACAAATAGTTGGCCGCCCGCAACTCCGCAGATAAAGTGGCTAGCAGCCTGTTGAAAAAGGTGTCTGGAACCTTCCAGGCGTGCGAGAAACCAAGATTTATCCTACCCGCAAGGTTCCAGACACCTTTTTCAACAGGCTGCTGGTACGCAATGCCGATGGAACAGCGGTGAAGGAGAATTCCATGCTCTCATGGAGTCGACGCCTGGTTGCCTGGGCCGGAGGCCAGCTCCCCACGCTCGTGACGCTGGCCGCGCTGGTCGGCCTTGCCGTGTGGGGCGCCAGGAACGATTGGAAGATTCCTCATGCCTGGGGCGCTTCGGCCCGGGAAACCGGCAAGGATAGCGCTGGTGCGAATAAAGCGGATGCGATGGATTTGCCGGCCGGCGAAGCAGCAACCGCTTCACTCTCGACAAAGCCCATCGTCTTCCCATCGGACGCCGCGATTGAAAAAGCGGGTATCCAGTGCGAGAAAGTTCAGGTCCGCACCATGCCCCGGTATGTCGTCGCCAATGCATCCATTGATTATGAGCCGTCCCTTTATGCGCGGCTGACGGCGAGGGCAACGGGAACCGTCTGGCGCATGGAAAAGGAGGTCGGCGACAAGGTCCGCAAGGGCGAAGTCATCGCGCTCATTGATTCGGCCGAGGTGGGCAAAGTCAAGGCAGAGTTTCTGCAGAGCCTCGCCCAGGTCCGGCTGCGCACCGGGACACTGCAACAGCTCCAGTCGCTGGGCGACAACGGCGCCATTTCCCAGCGCGCCCTGCGCGATGCGGAGACGTCGTTACGCGAGGCCCGCATCCGGCTTTTTAACGACCAGCAAGCGCTCTTGAACCTGGGCCTGTCGTTTCGACTCAAGGACGTGGAGAACCTTCCGGAGGAGCAACTGGTCCGCTACCTGCGCCTGCTCGGCGTGCCGGAGTCGATGCGCAACAATCTCGACCCGGAGACAGCTACCGCCAACCTTCTGCCCCTCATGGCACCCTTCGACGGCCAGGTCGTGCAGCGCTTCGCGGCATTGGGAGACCTGCAACAGGTGACCCAGCCCAAGCCCATGTACGTCGTGGCAGATATCCGGGAACTGCATTTCGAGATCGATGTTAACCCGGAAGATATCGGCGCGTTAAAGCTTGGTCAGAAGGTGACCTTTCGTCGCGAAGGGGAAAGCGTCGATGCCGCCGCCGCTAAACTTTCCCACATCAGCCCCGAAATAGATGAAAAGACCCGGCGCATCCGCGTGCACGCCGAGTTCAGGAATCCCGGAGAAAGCCTCCGCCCCAACACCTTCGGCAGTGTACGCATCCTTGTCGGCGAGCATGCCCAGGCCGCGGTCGTTCCCAGCGAGGCCGTGCAATCGGAGGGGAGCACACACTTTGTCTTTGTCCGCGCCTCGGAAACAAGCTTCCATGCCCGGCCGGTTCAAACGGGTTTGCGCGAGGGAAACCTGCTTGAAGTCAGCGGCGTCCGCCCGGGCGAAGAGGTGGTGACCACGGGGAGTTTCATGCTGAAGGCGGAGCTTCTCAAGGACAAGATTGCCGGGGGCGATGATTAAGTCCAATGCTAAGCGCGCTGATCAACTGGTCCTTGCGAAACCGCTTCATCGTCCTCGTGGCCGCTTTGGGCTTCGTGGTCGTCGGCTGGCTTTCGCTTGGGCAGCTCAACATCGACGCCTTTCCCGATACTACCCCGGTGCAAGTGCAGATCAACACCATGGCGCCGGGGCTGGGGCCTCTGGAAGTTGAAAAGCAGATCACGTTTCCCGTGGAGCAGACCATCAGCGGGCTGCCGGGTTTGCAGCAGGTGCGCTCGCTCTCCAAATTCGGTTTATCGCAGGTGGTCGTCACCTTTCAGGACGGCATCGATATCTATTTCGCGCGGCAGTTGCTCACGGAGCGCCTGAGCACCGCGCAGCTCCCGGAGGGCATGCCGCGGCCCAGCCTCGGGCCGGTGGCCACGGGGCTGGGCGAGGTCTTTCATTACCTGATTACAAGCGAGCAGCGCGACCTTGCCGAGCTGCGCACGCTGCAGGACTGGGTCATCCGGCCGGCTCTGCGCACCGTGCCCGGGACGGCGGAAATCAATAGCTGGGGCGGCTTGCAAAAACAGTACCAGGTCCGCATCGATCCCGAGCGGCTGCTCAAGTACGACCTGACCTTTCCCCAGGTTGTGCAAGCGCTCCACGACAACAATCTCAATGTCGGCGGCGGTAACTTGCAGCATGCCGGAGAGATGCTGCTAATCCAGGGCATCGGCCGCACCGAGACCCTTGAACAAATCCGCGATATTGTCGTCACCGTGCGCGAGACGGTGCCGATCCGCGTGGGCAATGTGGCTGATGTCCGTATCGGCGCGGCCCTGCGCATGGGCGGCGTGACGGCCCAGGGCCGCGGCGAGGCGGTGCTGGGCCTCGGCTTCACGATCATGAACGCCAACGGCCACGAAGTCACCACGCGCCTGGCCCAGAAGCTGGACGAAGTCAAGAAGACGCTGCCTGCCGACGTGCATGTCACCCCGGTGTACCAGCGCACAGAGCTTGTGGACGAGGTCATTGGCACCGTGCGCAAGAACCTCTTCGAAGGCGGCCTGCTCGTGATTGCCGTGCTCTTCATTTTTCTCGGCAACCTGCGCGCAGGGCTGGTCGTGGCGCTGGCCATTCCACTGTCGATGCTGTTCGCCTTCAGCGGCATGCTGCGCTTCGGGATCGCGGCCAGCCTGCTCAGCCTCGGCGCCCTCGATTTCGGCCTGATCGTCGATAGCTCGGTGGTCATGATCGAAAACACCATGCGCCACCTGGCCCAGCAGCGCCAGAGCAGCCAGAGCCGGCTGGAGCTTGTCCGCAATGCCTCCCTGGAAGTACGCAAGCCGACGCTGTTCGGCGAGCTGATCATCATGATCGTTTACTTGCCGATTCTGACGCTGCAAGGCGTGGAGGGGAAGCTGTACCGGCCGATGGCCCTGACGGTCATCTTCGCGCTCTTGGGTAGCATGATGCTGTCATTGACGGTAATGCCCGTGCTGGCCAGTCTCGTGCTTCCCCGAAAGGTCTCCGAGCGCGAGCCGCTGTTGGTTCGCCTGGCCCGCACGCTGTATGCTCCCGTGCTGCACGCCGCCTTGCGCTTTCGGCTTGCAGTAATTCTCCTCGCTGTCGGTTTGTTGGGCGCCGCGCTACTGGCGGCGCGCACGCTCGGCTTTGAGGCCGTCCCCAAGCTTTCCGAGGGAGCCCTGGTGGTCAATATCTTCCGGTTGCCCGGCACGGACCTTCAGGAATCGCTCCGCTACAACACGCTCATGGAGAATCTGCTCCTGAAGGCGTTTCCCCATGAAGTACAGCACGTCTGGGCCCGCTGCGGCACGGCCGAGGTCGCCACCGATCCCATGGGGCCGGAGGAGACCGATTTCTTCATCACGCTCAAGCCTCGTCAAGATTGGACGCGGGCCAGGACACAGGACGAGCTCGTGGAGCTGATCGAGCAAGAGTTCCGCGACCTGCCGGGGCAGCGCCTGGTGTTCACCCAGCCCATCGAGCAGCGCGTCAACGAAATGATTTCCGGGGTGCGCGGCGACGTCGCCGTCAAATTATTCGGAGACGACTTTCACGTGCTCACGGCAAAGGCGGCGGAGATTCAGGAGGTGCTGAAGCAGGTCCCTGGCTATGCGGACGGAGCCATCGAGCAACTGAGCGGTCAGCCCATGCTGCAGATCCGCGTGCTGCAGGAGCAGATCGCCCGCTATGGAGTGCCCGCTCGATCCGTCCTGGAGTTGGTGGAGTCGCTCGCCGGCCGGCAGGTAGGCGAAGTCCTGGATGGCGAGCTGCGCTTCCCACTCGCGGTGCGCTTGCCGGATCGGTTTGAAGTCAACCCGGAAGCCGTCGGCCGGATTTTGGTGGCGGCGCCTTCGGGCGAACGCCTGCCCTTGTCGCGCCTGGCCAAGATCGAGGTAACGCAAGGTCCCGCCAAGATCATGCGCGAGGCAAGCCAGCGCCGCATCGTCGTGCAATGTAACGTGCGTGGCCGCGACCTGGGGCGCTTCGTGGCGGAAGCACAGCGGCTCGTTGCCAAAGTACAACTCCCGCAAGGGCGCTATCGCCTGGAATGGGGCGGTCAGTTCGAGAACGTCGAGCGCTTCTGGTGGCGTATGCTGCTGGTCGTGCCGGCCGCGCTGCTTATGATCTGCACGCTTCTCTACCTCACCTACCACAGGGTCAGCGACGTGATCCTGGTATTCCTTGGCGTGTTCTTTGCCTGCGTGGGGGGCGTTTTCGCACTCTGGCTGCGCGATTTGCCGGTCTCCATCTCCGCGGGCGTCGGTTTCATCGCCCTCTCCGGCGTGTCGGTGCTGAACAGCATGTTGCTGGTGAGCTTCATCCGCCATCTCCGCGACGAAGGCGTACCGTTTGACCGCGCCGTCGAGGAGGCGGCCTTGACCCGCCTGCGTCCCGTGCTGATGACCGCGCTTGTGGCCAGCCTGGGGTTCGTGCCGATGGCTTTTAGCACCGGTGTGGGAGCAGAAGTCCAGCGCCCGCTGGCCACGGTCGTCATTGGCGGCGTCATCAGCAGCACGTTGTTAACCCTTCTGGTGTTGCCGGCGTTGTATGATCTGGTCGGGAATATCCTGGAGCGGCAGCAGGCCAGCTCTTCGCCTCAGGCTTCGGTCCGTCCGGCCCCCGAGGCCAAGCCGGCCGCCAGGAGCCACGGTGGCGTGGTCGTTTCGGCGAAATGGAAGTAAGTTGTTCTTGGTCTCTCCGAAGCTTTACTGGAAAGGGAGGTCTCCCATGGTTCGCTTACTTCTGGCTGTTGTCAGTGCCTGTCTCCTGCTAGCAATTCAAGCGACGGCGGCAGAGGACGCCAAGTTCGTGAAGTTGCGCAACGCGGCCGCCGGCAAGGTCCTGGCCGTCGCCGACAATTCAGAGGAGTCGGGCGCAAAGATCGTGGCGGCCAAGGACGACAGTAAGAACGAATCCCAGCAATGGAAGCTGGAGAAGGACGGCGACCACATCAAGGTGGTGAACCGCAAGAGCGGCAAGGTGCTGGATGTGTCTCAGGAATCGAAGGACGAAGGGGGCGAGATCATCCAGTGGGATGACAAGGCGGAAGGCAATGACAACCAGCGCTGGTCGTGGGAAGGCGACGGCAAGAAGCGGCGTCTCAAATCCAAATCCAGCGGCCTGGTCCTCGACGTGGACGACGACGGCAACGTGGTTCAGCGCGCCAGCGCCGAAAAGGCCAACGCCCAGCTCTGGGAGGTGGTCGAGGTCGCGAAGTAATGCGAGAAGATGCCCATTTGAAAAAGCCGGATGGGCATCTTCGGCGAGCTACGCATGTTCTTGGCTGATAAGGACTAACACCCTGGAAAGCGCCATTCTTTCGTCGAAGATGCCCATTTGAAACCTACCCGGTTAAAAGCCGGAACTAAGCCGGGTTTCGTCAAAAAACCGGGTTTTTGGAGGCCGCGCGCTCATTCTGTTGGATGGGCTTGGCTTTCCAGAGCTGCGGCCGCCTCGGCGGCGGCTTCGTCCCTCTCTCTGCCGATTTCGGCTATCGATTTGACCACGGAAGGGCTTTTCCAGCCGGGCAGGACCCAGTGCCAGTGGCCCTCGAAATTATATTTGTCTTTTTCCGAATAGACGCCGAGCACCTCCTTGGCACGGCGCAGAGTCTTGGGCGTGACGCCGGCCGTGGCAGCTACGCGGAAGACTTCGGTTGCCGAACGCGGACCCCTACCGAGGAAGGTCCGCAGGAACTCGACGGCCTCGCGCAGGCGGCCTTGCTCGTTCGGGCCGGCGGCAGGCGCCAGCAGTTGATCGGCTTCCTGCTGGCACGGCCCATCCCAGACCACGCGGCAAATACGGCCCGTTCCGGTCTCGGTCACGGTCTCCAGGTGCAGCGCGAGGGACGGACCGCCTGCCGCCAGGTTGCGCTTGGTGCCGGCCAGGATGCGGCCCGTGGGCCGCTCGGGATCTCGTGCCAGGAGCAAGCCGGCGCGGGCGCTGCCGATAATGCCGATGCTGCCGCCGCCGCGGTAGAGCGCCTTTTGCGGGCCCCGCTTCGTCAGATGCCGCACCAGCACCGCCGCCAGGTCATGCCGCTCGCAGAGGCCGCTCAACTGGCTCAGGCAAATGCGCACGTGCTGATCGCGATTGCCGTCCAGGCGTCCGTCCAGAAACGCGAAGAACGGATCCACGATCAGCAAGCGGGCGCCGGTCTCCTGGACACGGCGTTCCAGGAGCCCGAGGTCGCGGGGTAAGAGCAACTGGCGGCTCCCTTCGACGGCGCGCCAGGAGTGACAGCGTGCCAGATCCGCGTCCGCGGCCTCCAGCCGTGGCCGCACCGTATCGGCGAGGTTGTCCTCGGCGGTCAAAAGAATCACGGCGGCGGGCCCGGCAGCCTGGCCGTCGGGCATGGCCCGGCCGCGGCTCAGACGGGCTGCCAGGTCGATCAGGAGCGTACTCTTGCCGGCGCCGGGGTCGCCGTCGAGCACCGTGATCTTGCCCGCGGGAATCCACCCCGGCCACACCCAGGGCACCGCACAGGGCGCCACCTCGCTGATGACAACAAAGCCGTCTGTGTTTGGCGGAGGGGCTGGAGATGGCAGGGCGTCTACGGCTAGAGAGGAAGGGGGCGGCAAAGTTACATTTGCTTCCTGCCCGGCGGTCCGCGGAGGGGAACCAGTACCCAGTACCGAGTACTCAGTACTTGATGATTCGTACTCAGGGGCAGACTCCGGGGCGGAGTTTGAGTCCAGCAGGCTGCCAGGTGCCGATTGCTCCGGCATAGAGACGGCGCACTCGGTACTGGGTACTCGGTACTCACTACTGGGTACTCTGTCCTTGGTGGCAGAGTCTGAGTCAAGCAGACTGCCAGGTGCCGATTGCCGCGGCGTAGAGACAGCGCACTCGGTACTGGGTACTCGGTACTCAGTACTCCCTGCCGAGTGCTCGACTCGCTCCGTCGTTCTGCTCAATCCGAGCCACCCACGCAACCAATCCGGGCAGGGCGCTACCTGCCGTTGCCGTGGCGCACATCCTTCGCGCCACTCGTGAAGAAAAGCGTGCCGATCGCTGCCGGGCGGCAGCAGCAGGTACGTTCCCTGGCTGCAAACGCGCGCAGGCTCTATTCCCTGGCTCGCGCCAAGCGTTTGTGTGGCAACGGCCTCGCCTTTTTCCAGGCGAAAGAAGGCCCGCTCCTTCCCGGCTGGTCCGCTCGCCAAGACCGTAGCCGCGGCGGCCTGGCCCTGGGCCTCGCACCACGCGGCGAAGCTCCCGGCCGTTTCCAGGACGAGCACGCCGCTCGCCCGGCCCAGGATCAGGCAGAGATTGCAACCGGCCGGAGCGAACTGCGCGGCCGCGCGCAGGTCGCCTTCCGTGGGCAGCTGGTCCTCATAGCTGCGCCAGGCGAACAGGGGCGTCTCGCCGGGCGTGTTGCAACCCTGAGCGTGGACCGGCTTGACGCCCCGGTGGTCGGGCGGACAGGCCGGCACGACCGCCCAGCCGAGCCGCGGATATTCCAGGAGTTGCGCAAGCAAGGATGACATAAGACGGCCTCCAGAGGGGACAGGGGGAAGGGACACAGCAGCCGCCTACCGGTCCCGAACGGCGACAGCCTGCTGCACGCGCGGGGCAAAAGAACCTGCCGCGCCAAACCTTCGAGTCTAAAAACCCGATGCGAGTTAGGGGAAGAGCAATATGTCACTTGACAGTAACGAGGCAATATGTAGCGGACGGTGCCGGTTTCATGCCACCGAATCGCTGCATGCCGGCCCGCCAACCGAACTCTTGCGATCGACCGTGGAGGCCAGACGGCTGGAATCCGCGCTTTAATGGTGGTACATTCCGGGTATGGCAGCCGGCGAGTCCCTGCAAGTTGATCCGGCGACTCTCCACCTGCCCGGCTCGCGCCAGGACGGCGCGGACCCGATAAAGCTGCATCGGCAATTGGCCCAGCACGGCACTTCGGCTGCGGGAATGCCGCCGCTGGAAGTCCAGCGCGGCAGTGATGGGGATTTATGACAGTTCAAGAACAAACGAGGGCCGAGTTGCTGGCCGCCTCGACCCAGGCGGTGTGTGGGACCTGGAGGACGACGAGGCCCTCAGGCAGTCCGGGCGTTGCTTAGCCAGCAGTCCAAGACCGCACGCGTGAGCGCCTAACCGCTACGTCGTATAGCAACGATCCCGGGTTGTGGCGGAGAGAAGATCAGTGGTTCACATCCACATCAAGTACCTCCCGGTCCGATGCCGGCAGTGTACGTCGGCGGTGGATGTCAGCCTGTTCGGCCTATCGACCTTCCTTGGGCCGCCAATCGTGCGGTGTCACTGGTGTGGTTATCCGGTCGAAACCGAGCGCCTGGAGTGGCAGCAATTCCCCCGTCGGGCTAAGGTCTGGTTCCTCGGTGTGTCGCTACTGTACGTGATCCTCGGCGGCTTGCTGGGAGGACTAAGCTTCGACGTGAGCTATGAGTTGGCGCGTACGGGTGAGTTCCCCGCCTCTTGGCGCTTCGGGGCGCCGAGTTTCATGGCGGGTTGTGTTTTCTGGGCGGCCCTGGTGGTCGCCATCCAGGTGTATCGCATCCGCTGCTCTTCGGTTCGAAGCCGGGAGCAGGTCGCCAAGCCTCTGAGGGGGTCGTTTTTCAGTGTACAGCTGGGGCTCCATGCGAAGTGCCTCGCGCTCCTGATCCTACCAGGATTCCTCGCGTGGGGCGGACACTGGCTATGGGGTATGTTGGCGGGCTAGCTGATATGCGTCGGCGAAAAAGCTTGCCGGCCGCGTACAGACGTCGGTAACCTGTCTGGAGCGGGGATCGGTCCGGCTCGAATCCCCAAAGCTCACCGATGAGCCCGCGGTTCAGTTCAACTGAATCCTGCGTGATCCGCCTTGACGCGATTGCACAAAGGGAAGTCTTTGCAGGCGGAGCACGCAGGATGGATTTCTTAACGTTAGCTCGGAACCCATGAGGTCCATCAACGTGGCAAATCCTTCGACGCAACCGCTCAGCAGCTACGCGGACCCCGCTGGTGCGCCACCGGTTTTTTGCCTTCACGCCAAGCCGCAATTCAGCCCTCTCGATGTGAATGTGGCATTTCTCGTGCGGTCCGGGTGGAACCAGGCGGTTGATCGCCTGCGGTTCCACGTTGAGCAAGACTCCCCGGTTCCTGAAGCACACCCCATGGCTCAGGTAATGAAGCGCCTGCAACCCCACCTTCTTATCAGGCGCCTTGATCGCGATGAGGATCGATTCATTTCGGTCCACGTATCCGTCAAAGGCGACATCGCCATTCTCTCAAACGACGCGGACTACGGTCGCGCAGGCTTCCAAGGAATCTTCTTGGAGTGTCCGCCTTCCTTTCATGGACCAGACGAGTTCGAAATCACCGAGGACTGGAAAAGCGATAACGAGACAAAAGGCCTTTTCGCTGGAATGTTGGCAGGCGCTCAAGGCTGGGATCCAACGCATAACATTCCCGACAACATTCAGCAGTCACTTGGAGAAGCGAAAGGGTCCCTCGAAATTGCAAACTACCGTTCCTGTGTTGCAATGTCCCGGCGAACTTTAGAGGCTGTCCTCAAATTCGGGTACAAGCGCCTTCTCAAAAAGGAGCCCGTTGACAAGAAGGGCCACGGCCTGATGCTGAATGACATGATCCAGGAGTTCCGCAAGCAAAAACCGGCACTGATCCCTGACCACTTACTTCACGTTGCGGACTCGATTCGTGTGATCGGAAACGTGCCTGGGGCTCATGCGGCGGATATTGCCAACTACCACTTTTCTCGCAGTGACGCGGAATTTGCGCTTTATGCGACGACGCATTTCCTTGACCAGTATTTCTCCAAAATTGACAAGGAAGTGACACAGTACTACACGCTGACGATCGACTTAAGCGATCCCACGGAGAAGCCAGAAAAACACAGCTAACCAACGGCTGAAGCCTGACCGGGCCCGCCATCCTGGTTTTTGGGGCTTCGACATCCTTGCAGGCGGCCCGGCAGCTTAGCCGTGTCGTTCGCCGACGAAACACCCACGCAGTACGCGATCCTATGAGTAGTCGCAGTCGATTCGAGACCGCATCTTGGAAGTTGGATCGGCCGCCAACCGGCATCCGATTCAGCCCCGATGGTCGCCTCTTGCATGCCTACGACGGACGAACCATCTACACCTGGAACGTCCCGGGATTCGAGGAGGTCCGGCGATTTTCGCTCGATGAATCCGAGCACAGCCGGGAAGGGCACTGCCGGTTCATCAATGGCGGCAAGAGTATCTTGCTGATAGCGAGCGACGACAACAGCGAAGAAGGAATCCATCATCTCACGGTCCGAGATCTCGAAAGCTGCACACTGAACGTCCAGGCGGACATTCATATCGAGCACTACGGATTGCTGATGATTCTTTTCGATCGCGCCGAAAACCTATTGCTGCTTAGAGACTGCGGTGGGATGTCACACTTTGTCGAGTTCCCTTCGTGCGTCAGAGTCCGCTCCGTCAGGTTCGATCCTTCTGTCTTTGCCGAGAGAGGGGGAGTCGACTCAATGGTGTTTTCGCCCGATGAGACCGAATTGTGGGGCGTTTGCGGCTTCGACGAGCCGACCGGCTATCGCGAATACCTCGCCGCATTCGAGCCTAGGACCGGCAAATGGCTTCGTCGCCAGCAACCAAACAAAGGAAACCACATCGACGGCCTTCGATTGACCCCAAGGGCGGATGCTCTGCTGGCCGTTGAGGAGGGAGCTCTTTGTTTCCGCGACCCGACATCGTGGGAACTTCTCCGCAAAGTTGATTTGGCCGGCTCATTGCAGAAAGGTTGGGGCCGTAGCGGACCCGCTTTGGCGTTCGCTCCCAGTTCCCCATTGGTGGCCCTGTCGTGTGAGTACAACACAAGGGTTTGCATCGCCGATTACGAGTCGCCGAAGCTGATTGGCGTGTTCGATGTCGATGAAGACTTTTGTGTGAGGCTGCTGTCGTTTTCGCCGGATGGTCGGTACCTTGCGATTGCGAGCTACGACGTCCAAAATGAAGTAAGAGTCTGGGACGTGTCGGAGGTTCAGGCGAAACGGGGGTCGCGTCGGCGAACCAACGGCTGAAGGTGACCGGGGCCGCCATCCTGGTTTTCGGAGCTTCAACGTCGTTGCAGGCGGCCCCGGCAGCTTAGCCGAGCGTTTGCCCCTTGAGGCGATTGCTATGGGCGCTTCGGTTTCCGGGTACTGGCCGGGCATCACCGACGATCAGCGTGACTCCCTGACCGGCTTTGACAACGACTGCAAGGCGTGGGGCAATTGGATGGCTGAGCGCTACAACCATCCCGATGTCCTTGACGCTATGAAGCGACTCGGTGTCGGTGCCCTCTTGTCGCATATCACAGACGGGGTCGAGGAGGACGAAGTCGATTGAAGCCGAGATCGCCAGCGCGCTGTACGGCAACTGGCGGCCGGAGTTGCTGTTTCCGTGCCGAGTTTGTGCGCGACTTGATCGACTTCTTCCAGCGTTGCGACATGGACGGCACGGACCTTCGCCGCGTCCATCCCGAAATTGACAAGGCGCTGGACGATCTCGGTGTGGGAGAAGGGTAGTTGCTGGTCTTGCGAGGGAGCTTGTTTTGAAGCCAGTTGCCGATCTGCGACTACAACTGATGCGACGCGGCGCAAAGCGCAAATCGGCGGTCCACATAACGATTGGTGTTCCGCAGCCGGATGGCAATGACTGGTGTTGTCCTGTTCGCCTCAAAGGACTTGTTGATAACAAAGAGCGACGGATCTTTGGCGTTGACTCGTGGCAAGCGATGATCCTTGCACTGCGGCTCGCCGAAGCGATGCTCCAGAATGAAGTTCGTAAAGGCGGCAAGCTATTTTATCTGGGCGGCGAGACGGGCGTAGCCAAACTCTTCGCTACTCGCCTCCGTGGGTAGACGGGCGCCGGCGAACCAGCCGTTGCACCTGACCGCGGCCGCATGGCGGTTTTTCAGAGCTCAACGTCTCACCAGCCGCCGCGGCAGGTGAACGCTGTCGTTCGTCGGACTGCAGATGGCGTCCTTTGGCGGATCGTCAATGGCCCGTGCCGAGGGCGGCTTCCACGTCGCCTGCATCTCCTTCTCTTGTGTGTAAAGCTCGGCCAGGCGGCGAGGGCGTCGATCCATCCATCTTCGACCGGCGACCGTGGCCGTGCCGCGCCGAAATCCGGATAGATTGCGCAGGCGCGCTATACAAATAAGTTGGGCAGCAGTATCGCTGTCCTCTACATGTCAAGGAGAACATTATGCGAATCTCTCTTGCAGCACTGTTCTGCGCCGTCGGTTTCGCCGCGTCCGGCGGGTCCGGCACCCTGCCGGACGAAAAAGCGGACCTCGAGAAGGAAGTCAGGAAATTCCAAGGTGCCTGGACATTCGAGTCCAGCGAAACGGGCGGCGAGAAGCTTCCGATCGGCGAGCTGAAGGCGCTCATGCTCACTTTTGAGGGCCTTAAGCACACCGTCAAGAAGGGTGACGAGGTGATCCAAGTCGGTACCCAGAAACTCGACCCGTCCAAGTCACCGAAGACCATCGATGTGACAGTAGCCGAGGGCCCGAACAAGGGAACGGTCATGCTGGGCATCTATGAGATCGACGGGGACACGCTGAAAGTCTGCTTCGACCCCCAAGGGAAGAAGCGGCCGACGGAGTTCAAGAGCGTGCCCGGTTCGGAGAACTTCGTCAACGTCCACAAGCGCGTCGAGAAGTAAATCGGTCACTCGGTGACTACCGGAGTCGGCGAGGTCGCAGCGCGGGCCAAGGCAGCCAGACCCACATCCAGGGCTCTGACGGCTTCTTCCCGGTCAGCAAGGTGGTGGCTCTGGGCGAGGAAGTCGAGCGGGTGGTACGTAAGCCAGGCCTTTCCCGCTTCATCCTCCCAGACCAGGGCGCGCAGCGGCAGGTCGAGCCCGATGGTCTGCTGGCTCTGCATCAGGGGCGTGCCTGCCTGGGGGTTGCCGAAAATCAATACTTGTGTCGGGCGCAGGCGCAGTCCCACCTTCTTTGCTTCGGCGGCATGGTCGATGTGCGCGAAGAGTTGGATTCCCTTCTTCGCCAGTAGCGCCTTCAAGCGCTCGACGGTCTCGGCGGCACTGTGCGCACTGGGCAGCGTCACAAGGCCGGCATTGGCGGCGGAAGTCTGGTTCACTTTCGTTCCCCTTCTGCTTAGAACAAAACGCCGTGCTTTTTCGCCGCCTGGGGCTACTTCTTGGCGACATGCTTGCCGAAGAACTCGCGCATGAGCTTCGCGATCTCAGCGCCGTTCGTTTCCAGGGCGAAGTGGCCGGCGTCCAGCAGGTGATAGTCCAGCGTCTTCAGGTCGCGCTTGTACGGCTCGGCCCCTGCGGCAGGGAAGATCTGGTCATTCTTCCCCCAGGGACGGTTCGTTCGCCGTTCCGTTCGCCGTTCCTGAAACCTGACGGCTCTGTTCGGAACCGTTTGCGCCACGCCGGCCTTCATATTACCTGACAGCTGACTGGCTCTACCTGATTGGCTCTCCGGTATTCAAGGCAGGGTCGCAAGGGGCACGATGAACGGGAAGTGGGGCGCGAGATTATTGACCGACTTCTGGTCGGCCGTGATCAGCTGACATCCCTCCTGCTCAGCCAGAGCCACGTAGAGGCAATCGTAGTAGTAGTAGCCGCTCCGGGTTCGTGAGGAGATGTCGATGGCCCGGGCGATCAGCCGCGCATGCGCGATCAGAACGGGGGGACTGTTCATGACCTTGGCGTAGAGCGGGGCCGCCTGGCCGATAGCGATGTCTTTTTGCCGCTCGGCCTTTGTCAGGGCACCGGCCACTTCATCGATGAAGACGGCGGGAGCGAGGAGTTCATGGATTTGCCGCTGGTATTCATCGCGCAGCCGGACGGCTTTCGGCGTGAGCGGGCGGGGAATGACCCAGCAGATCGCGACGGAGACGGAGGCGTCAAGGACGTACTTCATGCGTCGTCATCGTCGTGAAGCAACGCCTGGAACCGGGCATCGTCCATGACGCCTCGGGTGCGGCGGATTTCCTCCGTGATCCGGTCGGCACGCTCCTCGATCCGGCGGGATATTTCGGGATCAACCGGGGTGCCGTCGATAATCCGCTTCATCACGGCGTCCAGGTCTGCCAGGACTTGCAGGTCAATGCCCGCGGGTTCGGTTTCGGCAGTACTCATACCCGTATTGTCCTCGGAACGGGGAGTCTGTCAAGGACACTGCTCAACTGCTCAACGACCAACCACCTGCGGGGCGTCACGCCACAAGCACGACAGCAAATAAAGAAAAGGGGCGCATCTCGATACAAGTGGAATAAAATCCACATGGCCCCTCCAAGATCCCGAGCCAGCAGAAGAACCAACGGTCGGGCACGCGAACATGGACATCGATACTGATAAAACTGACGAAGCAGTTCTTGCCCACGCTGGGCGCGTCGGGTCACCTCGCCTTGCCGGCAAGAACAAAGACAAGATCGATGGCCTGGAATCAGGAGAGCTGGTTACTGAAATCTAATTTGGCCTCATGGCCCACCTATCGGCGGATGCCGCAGCCTCCGGGGGCTACTTCTTGGCGACATGCTTGCCCAGGAACTCACGCATCAGCGTCGCGATCTCAGCGCCGTTCGTTTCCAGGGCGAAGTGGCCGGCGTCCAGCAGGTGATACTCCAGCGTCTTAAGGTCGCGCTTGTACGGCTCGGCCCCGGCGGCCGGGAAGATCTGGTCATTCTTCCCCCAGGCAATCAACACCGGCGGTTGGTGCTTGCGGAAGTAGTCCTGCCACGCCGGATATAGCGGCGGGTTGCTGCCGTAACTCAGGAACAGATCGAGCTGGAGTTCGTCGTTCCCCTTGCGGTCAAGCAGAAACTGGTCGTGGGCTGCTCCGTCCGGGCTTACGAGTTCGGGGTCCTTGACGCCGTGCGTGTACTGCCACCTGGTCGTTTCGTAGGTGAGCGCCACGCGAAGGGCGTCTCTTTTTTCCTTGCTGTTTGGCTCATTCCAGTACGCCTTGATTGGTTTCCAGAAGTCGTTGTCCAGCCCCTCGACGTAGGCGTTCCCGTTCTGCACCACGATGGCGGTGATCCGCTCCGGATGCTTGACAGCCAGGCGGTAGCCGACCGGGGCGCCGTAGTCTTGCACGTAGAGAGCGTACCTTGTCAGCCCGACCTTCTCGGTGAACTCGTCGATCACCTTCGCCAGGTTGTCGAAGGTGTAAGAGAACTTGTCCCGCGGCGGCATGGAGCTGTGGCCGAAGCCGGGATAGTCCGGCGCCACCAGGTGGTACTGGTCCGCCAGCGCGGGGATGAGGTTGCGGAACATCTGCGAGCTGGTTGGGAAGCCGTGGAGCAGCAGCAATGTCGGGGCATCCTTCGGCCCGGCCTCGCGGTAGAAGATGTCCAGGTCACCAACCTTCACGGTCTTGTGGAGGACCTTTGCGGAGGGCAAACCTGCGGGCCCTGGTTGCTGGGCAACGCCGGAGCGGGTCTGGACCACCGTCAACACGGCGGCAGCGAACAGCCCGAAGGCCAAGGTGAACATCGTCGCGCCGGTCATGCTCGTGTCTCCCAGTAAGGGGTATCGAAGGTTCGCGCTACTTCACATCAGGGATGCCGGGGTGGTCCGCAGGCCGAGGGCCGGGAGCAGACCAGAAGAACTTGCGCTCGGTTTCCACTATGGGGACGTCGTTGATGCTGGCTTCGCGGCGCCGCATCAGGCCGCGTTGGTCGAACTCCCACTGCTCATTGCCGTAGCTGCGGTACCAGTGGCCGGCGTCGTCGTGCCACTCGTACTGGAAGCGCACGCCGATCCGGCTGCCGGTGAATGCCCACAGGGCCTTGACAAGCCGGTAGTCGAGTTCATGAGCCCACTTCTGGGCCAGGAACAGGCGGATCTGGTCGCGGCCGACAATGAACTCGCTGCGGTTGCGCCATACCGAATCTTCGGTGTAGGCCAGGGCGACACGTTCCGGATCGCGCGAATTCCAGGCGTCCTCGGCCAGGCGCACCTTTTGCGTGGCCGTCTCGAGCGTGAACGGCGGAGCAATCACCGTCGCTGGTTTCGGGGTAAGCATCATCATCAACTCCTTGAGACAAGATATTAACGACCTACACTTGTGCCATGCCGCCATCCACAAACAATTCCGTTCCCGTGATGTAGCTGCTGTCGTCGGATGCGAGAAACACCACGGCCCGGGCGATCTCAGCGGGTGTACCGAGCCTGCCGAGCGGAACCGTGTTGGAGAGCATCTTCAAGCGTTGCTGGCCCGCTTCCGTGGAAGTCAGCAGATCATTCAGTCCGGGCGTGTCGGTGGCGCCTGGGCTCACCGCATTCACGCGAATGCGGCGCTCCTTCAAGTCCGTTGTCCAGGTCCGCGCGAAGGAACGTACGGCGGCTTTGGTGGCGCTATAGACACTGTTCGCCGGCAACCCTTTGCTGGCGACGATGGACGCATTCAGGATGATCGAGGCGCCATCCGGCAGCAGCGGCAGCGCCTTCTGCACCGTGAACAGCAGGCCTTTCACATTGATGTCGAAGATCGCGTCATAGAACTCCTCGGTGATCGTGCCGAAGGGCGCATACTTCGCAACACCGGCATTGGCGAACACAATATCGAGCTTGCCCTTCTCCCGCTTGATTTGTGCGAACAGGCGATCGAGATCGCCAAGTTTCGACACGTCTCCTCGTACGCCGGTCACATTTCTGCCGATCTCCTTGACTGCCGCGGCCAACTCCGGCTCACGGCGTCCCGTGATGAAGACGTACGCGCCTTCCTTCACAAACTGCTTCGCCGTGGCCAGGCCAATGCCGCTATTGCCACCCGTAATGAGTGCAATTTTTCCTTCAAGCCTTCCCATGTATTTTCTCCTTACTTGTTCAGTTCGCTGTTCTTTGCTTTGGCTAGCCTTTATTGCCCTGTGACCAGCACCATGCGAAAGCGTGCCTTGCCACCCATCATGCGACCGTAAGCATCAGCAGCTTGCTCGAGTGGAACTGTTTCGACCATGGGGCGGATATTCTCGAGCACGCTGAAGGCGAGCGTCTCCTCGTTGTCAATGGCTGTGCCCGTCAGCGCGCCGTAGATCGAACGCCCACCAAAGACGAGCGGGATCGCGCTCACTTGCATTTCATCCTCCGGTACCCCCACGACAATCAGCTTGCCGCGAGCTGCAAGGCCGGACACAAGTGGCCCCATAGCTTTACCACTGGGGGCGGTTGCGAGAATCGCCCTGGCTCCGCCAAGTCGCTGAAGCACCGCTGCCATATCCTCAACGGCTGTATCGATGTAAAGATGCGCGCCCAGATCCTGTGCCAGCTTTTTCTTGCCGGGTCCACGGCCGATCGCGACCGTGCGGAATCCCATGTGCCGTGCGAACTGGATGCCAAGATGCCCAAGGCCACCAATACCTTGCACCGCTACCAGATCGCCGCCGCGCAAGCCGGCGTTGCGAAGAGCGTTGTAGGTCGTGATACCTGCGCAGAGGAGAGGGGCGGCTTCTACAGAAGTAAGCTCATCCGGGATCGAAGCTATGCCACGTGCTTCGGCGATTATCACTTCCGCATAGCCTCCGTCCACGGTTATGCCGGGTATTACTGGGTTTTGGCAGTTCACGAAGTCTCCGCGCCTGCATGGTTCGCAGACTCCGTCTTCACCGCCGAAAAAGCCCACACCGACGCGCTGACCGATCTTCCATCGGCTCACCCCGGCACCCAGGGCCTCGATACGGCCCACCACTTCGTGCCCAGGAACGCGCGGCAGACGGAGTCCTGGCCAGCTGCCCGTGACTGTGGCTGCGTCAGAGTGACACACTCCACATGCTTCCACCCGCATTCGTACCTGGCCGGGGCCGGGCTCCGCAATGGATCGTCTGACCACGCGAAGCGTGCCGGGCGCCGATACTTCCACCGCCTTGTACGTGTCTGCCATTTGAATCTCCTTTGAGTTTCTGCATTCGGCGCTAATCGTCCACGCGGACGATCAGTTTGCCGAAGTTGCGTCCTTCCAGCATGCCGATGAAGGCTTCGGGCGCTCTCTCCAGACCGTCGACGAAATCCTCGCGATAACGGATGCGGCCGGCGGCGATGCCGGCGCCGACCTCGCGCAAGAATGCGGGAAAGTGCTCGGCGGCAAAGTCGTAGTAGATGAAGCCGCGCACCGTCAGGCTCTTCGACAGGATCTGGCGCATGGTGGCGGGGAGCCGGTCGGCGCCGTCGCCCTGGCCTACGCCGTTGTATTGCGCGATCAACCCGCAGACCGGGACGCGCGCGAACTTGTTGAGGAGCGGCAACACCGCCTGCCAGATCGCCCCGCCGACGTTCTCGAAGTAGACATCGATGCCGTTCGGGCAAGCCGCCGCCAGCCTGGCGGAGAAACCGGAGTCGCGGTGATCGATGGCCGCGTCGAAGCCTAACTCGTCCCTCACATACGCGCACTTCTCGGGGCCCCCCGCAATGCCGACCGCCCTGGCGCCGGCAATCTTCGCGAGCTGGCCGACCAGCGACCCGACCGGTCCACTCGCCGCCGCCACGACCACCGTTTCCCCGGGCACGGGCTTAGCGATCACGCGCAGCCCGATATATGCGGTGAACCCGGGCATCCCGAGCACGCCGAGCCCGGTCGTGACCGGCGCCACGGCCGGATCGAGCTTGCGCAGGTCCGCGCGATCCGACAGGGCGTGCGTGCGCCAGCCCGTCTGGGCCAGCACGATGTCACCTACCGAGTAGCCGGGATGTTGCGAGGCGATCACCTTCGCCACGGATTCGCCCGTCATGACACCGTCGAGCGGCACCGGCGTCGCATACGATTTCCGGTCGTCCATCCGGCCGCGCATGTAGGGGTCCAGCGATAGATACTGCACCCGCAGCAGAACCTGCCCGGCGCCTGGCGTCGGGATCGCGGTTTCCTCGAGGCGGAAGTCAGTCAGCCGGGGCTTACCTTGCGGTCGGGCAGCAAGGACGATTTGGCGGGCTCTTGCGTCGGTCATGTCGATACCTCCTTAGCTTGTGTCGAGTGCGCGGTGTCGCTGCACCAAAAAGCAAGGCGCCATCATTGGGCCGTCCAGCCGCCGTCCACGAGCAAGCTGTGGCCGATGACGAACGAGGACTTTATGACCCTGAGCCGGCCACGTCCAAAAGTACCTTGCCGCCGCGCAGGGCATGGGCCACGGCTTCCTTGATCGCCGAAAGCGGGTAGGTCGCGCTCACCGGCACGCGCGCCTGCCCCGCCGCAACCATCGCCGCCGCTTCCTTGATGGCCAGCGGAAACTTCGCAGCGTGTTGCGAGTGGCCCATAAAAAAGCCCCGCAGGGAAAGCGGCTTGAAAATCACATCCAGCGGATTCATGGCGATCGCCGCCTCGCTCATCGCCGCATACATGACGAGCGTGCCATTTGACGAAAGCACCGCCGCCAGCAACCCTGTTGCCGGCCCGCTCACGCCATCCAGCGCCAGGCGCAGTTCAGCCTGCCCCACCGCCTCTTTGATCTGCCGCGAGACATCCGGCGAATCCACGACCACGACATCCGCGCCGATCCCTTTCAGTTCCTCCACCAGCGCCGCCCGCCGCACTACGTTGACGGTTCTTAAGCCGCGCTTTTTGGCGAGGGCAATTACCCACCGCCCCACCCCTGAATTGGCAGCGTTCTGCACCACCCAGTCGCCCGCTTTCAAGGCGACAAAGTCTTTCAGCAGCAGCCATGCCGTTACGGGATTGATCGCCAGCATCGCCAATTGCTGCGCTTCGGCTTTAGGAGGCAGCGGAAACAAGCCGGCTGCCGATATGACCATCCGCTCTCTCCAGGTGAAGCTGGAAAGCGGCAACAGCACACGATCGCCGACCCGGACATGGTTCACTCCCGTCCCCACCTCAAGAACTCGCCCGACGCCTTCATTGCCGATCACCGTCGGCAGCGCCGGGCGGATCGCATAAATCCCCCTCGCGAGCATGAGATCGTTTGGATTAATCGGGGCGAATTCGACGCCGACGAGAACCTGGTTCGCCCCCAGAGAGCCAGGCTCTGGAATGTCAACACATTGAAGACCATCAAGCGGGTTTCCAAAAGCGGTGAGTTGAACGGCGCGCATGGTGACTTCTCCTAAATGCTTGGTGAAGGTTGGTATCCTTATTTCTCGCCATGGCAGTTTCCTAGGCGATTCAATAAAGTCCGCTTAGCAGCCAGTTGAAAAAGGGGACAGGACCTTTACGAAGCTGCCGAAACGTGGGAGATTCTTGTCCTTTCAAAGGTCCTGTCCCCTTTTTCAACGGGCTGTTAGGCATCTGTGGACCCGCGGCGGAAGGCGTCATCGAGCGTAGTGCTCTGCCCCCAAAAAATGCAGCGACACATACGGCTCGTCGCCCACCACCCAGCTGTCATGCGGCTCGGGTGGAATGTGGAACAGGTCTCCCGCGCGCAATACGATCACGCGGCCATCTCCGAACGCGGCGGTCGCCGTGCCGGAGAGAACGAGTCCGACGTGCTCGACGGTGCACCGACTCGCGCCGACGGCGGGACCAACGTGTTCCGACCACCTCCACCCCGGCTGGTAGGTTGCGCGCCCGATGGCCATGCCCCCGAGCCGGACGACCTCGAACTTTCCCTTGAGCATCGAGCGCGTCTCGTCGGGGGACTCGAAGCGTTTCAGAATCACGTCTATCATGCGCCTCTCCTCGTTCATTCGTCTGCCGTTCGACCCATCATTGAATCGCCTTGGCCACCAGGTTCTCCATTTTTCGATCGAGCATCGTGGCGACCTGGGTCACCTTCGCGTTGCCGAATTGGCCAAAAAGCGAGGACGGCCTGTCGTATTCCACACAGGTCTTTCCTTCTTCGTTCTCGTAGAGCAGCACGCGCAAGGGAGCATACAGGCTGGCCCGGATGTCGTGCTGCGTCATCTGCATGGCGAACAGCGGATTGCCCACCACATACTGAATTGCTTTTCTCTTTTGGCCGGCCAGGCGCAGCAGTTCTCCGTGGTGGCTGCTCATGAAGAGCATGAAGCCGCTTGGCCCCACCATGGCTTCGATTTGCGCCCTGACTTTCTCCGCATCCGCCCCTTTGCTAAGCGACTTGTATACTTCCGGGTTGAATTGCCCCAGTTGCTGTTCGAAGGCTTTGCTAACCTGGTCAAATGGTTTGTCGGCCGCCACGCGAACGTGGTCGACCGTGATGCGCGTGACGTTCATCGGCTTACCTCCTTGGGACGCCAGTCCAGACTGGTGGTGAAAAAAGTTGCCGCGGAGGACAAGAGCCGGCAGCGTGAAGGCAACGATCGTCAGGTTGCGTCGCTGTTGGTTTCCCATTTTCTCTCCTGTTGAAGATGTCTACGCGCTCAACGCCGCCGGGGACTCGAGCCCGCGGCGGGCTACACCTGGTGCCATCTTCCCTCAGTTCTGAAACATGTATATGCAACTATAATGCCGAAAAGTCACGCCTCGGCGGCTGTCCGGGAGCTGAGCAGTTTCATGCAGGTGCTTGCGGCTTTTGCCACCAGCTTGCCGTTCTGGTCCTTGACAGCGCACTCGATGTACCCCAGGGTGCTGCCTGCCTTCACGACCCTGGCCTCGGCGGTCAGGGTTGCCTTTCGGACGGGGCGAAGAAAGTTGATCTTCAACTCGATGGTTGTGAAGATCTCGCCTTCTCCCAGCGTGGCCGCGTAGGCGTACCCCATCGCCGCATCAGCCAGGTCGCAGTAGATGCCGCCGTGCAGCGTGCCCATCGGGTTGTGGTGGCGCTCGTCGGCTGCCATCTCAAAGACCGCGTGACCCGGTTCGATGGCTTTCACGACAAAGCCGAGCAAGCGGGCAATCGGCGGCGGGCTTAGTTCGCCCCGCAACATTTTCTGACCTTGTTCGAGCATGGTGGTCATGTGAGTTCCCTGCACTGGACCTGACAGGCAGCATCAGCGACTGGCGGCACCGAGGCAATTCCCTCCCCCCACGTCTTGACCGTGTCGGCCAGCGCCCTCCAAAGGTCTAATTCCAGATCGAGCCAGGTGCCCTGCGTCCTGGTCCGAAGGGCGACACGATAGGCCGCAAGAGTGAGCTCGGCCGCGAAACTTTCAAGCAGGTCGTCGCGAGAAGTCTTGGAGTCTCCATTCATGGATGACCTCGTATAGATGATTGTTTGCTCGTGGTAATTGCTGTCTCGTGTGATTCGGCGTGTTTTCCCGCATCGGCAGTGCCCGGCATCGCACCGGCCGCGCCGTCCAGGATCGTGCCCGCCGGCGCTGCGTCGGCCCCGTGCACGAGCGCGGGCGTGACCGCCCCACGATCGCTGAACCGGCGCACCACCGAGTAGAAAACCGGCGTCAGGAAGATGCCGAAGAAGGTCACGCCGATCATGCCGGCGAAGACTGCCGTGCCCAGCGTGCGGCGCATCTCGGCCCCGGCCCCCTGGGCGATCACCAGCGGCAGCACGCCGAGGATGAAGGCAAAGGACGTCATGATGATCGGCCGCAGCCGCACCTTGGCGGCTTCCACAGCGGCGTCGAACCGGGAGGCGCCCTCTAACTGGCGGTCGCGGGCGAACTCGACGATCAGGATGGCGTTCTTGCACGCCAGGCCGACCAGCACGACGAAGCCGACCTGCACGAAAATGTTGACGTCCATGCCCGCCAGCGCGATCCCCGTGAGCGCGCTCAGCAAGCACATCGGCACGACCAGGATCACCGCCAGCGGCAGCGACCAGCTCTCGTACAGGCCGGCCAGCACGAAGAAGACCAGCACCGCCCCCAGCGCGAAGGCGCTGAACGGGTTCTGCCTCAGGTCGCGGAAGCGGTCGATCTTGCTGGCCTGCTTCTGCAAGTAACTCAGCTCGGTCCACTCGGCGGTCATGGAGCGCGGCAACTCCTTGGCCGACAGGCCTTCCATCGTCCGCAGGATGTCGCCGGTGCTGAAGCCCGGCAGGGAGGCGCCGGTGATCGGGGCCGCCGGGAACATGTTGTAGCGGGTGATCTGGACCGGCCCGGCGTAGTCGCGCACCTTGGCCAGCGCACCCAAGGGCGCCATGTCGCCGTCGGCGTTGCGGACCTTGAGCTGCTTGACGGTCTCCGCGTCGACGCGGAAGGGGGCGTCGGCCTGGACGTTCACTTGCCAGGTGCGGCCGAAGCGGTTGAAGTCGTTGACGTAGTAGCTGCCCAGGTATGCCTGCAGCGCGTCGAAGACGTCGGTGAGGGCCACGCCCATCGTCCGGGCCTTGGTTCGGTCGATGTCCACGTAGAGCTGGGGCGTGCGGGCGCGGAAACCGTTGAACAGGCCGACGAGGCCGTGCTGCCGGTTGCCCTGGGCGGCCAGGTTGTCCGCGCGGGCCTGCAGCGCGTCGAAGTTGACGTCGCCGGTGGCTTCCACCATCAGCTTGAAGCCGCCGGCGTTGCCGAGGCCCCGTACCGCCGGCGCCCCGAAGACCAACACGCGGGCTTCCGGGACCTCGCTTGGCAGGCGTGCGCGGATACGGCCCGCGATGGCCTCGCCGGTTTGCGCGGGGTCCTGCCGTTGGTGGAACGGCTTGAGGATAATGAATATGTTGCCGTAGTTCGAGCTGTTGGCGTTCAGGACGAACGACGTCCCCGGGATGGCCACGGTGTGGGCAACTCCGGGCGTCTCGAGGGCAATCTTTTCGACCGCGTCGGTCACCGCGACCGTGCGCTCCAGCGAAGCGGAGTCGGGCAATTGGATGTTCGCCAGCAGGTAGCCCTTGTCCTGGATGGGCACGAAGCCGCTGGGGACGCGCGTGAAGCCGAAGCCCGTCAAACCGATCAGGCCGACGTAGACGAGGAGCACGATGACGCTGAGGCGGAGGCACCAGCCCACGGTCTTGCCGTAGGCCTGCGTCGTCCGCTCGAAGATCCAGTTGAAGCCGCGGAAGAAATAGCCCAGTGCCCAGTTCACCGAACGGATCAGGAACCAGCCCAGCGTCCCTCCCGCCACCGCGCCCGGAAGGAACAAGATGGAGGAGATTCCCCACGTCAGCAAGGTGGCGCGCAGGCCGCCCGGCGCCGCCTCGCCATCCGGCTCGCCCGCCGGCAGGCCCAGCCAGGGGCCAAACGCCGGGGTCAGCAACCAGGCGGTCGCCAGCCCGCCGAACAGGGCGAAGCTCCACCACGGCAGCGCTTCTTTGTCCTGGTCGCCGTGCCTGCCGGGCTTGCGGCTGGCAAAGATCCAGGCCGCCCGCGCCGGCGTCATGGTCATGGCGTTGATGGCTGAGATGATCATCGCCACCGAGATGGTCAGGGCGAACTGGCGGAAGAACTGGCCGGTGATGCCGCCCAGGAAGGCGCTGGGCAGCAGCACCGAACTGAGCACCAGCGTGATGGCAAAAATCGGTCCGGTGATCTCGTTCATCGCGTTGATCGTGGCTTCGCGCACGGGCAGGCCCTTGTCCAGCCAGCGCTCGATGTTCTCCAGCACGACGATGGCGTCGTCCACGACGATGCCGATGGCCAGCACCAACCCGAACAGCGTCAGGTTGTTCAGGCTGAAACCCATCAGGCTCATGACGGCGAAGGTGCCGACCAGCGACACGGCCACGTCGATCACGGGCAGGAGCAGAGCTTTCCAGTCTTGCAAGAACAGCAGGATGACGATGGCCACCAGGATGACCGCGTCGCGCAGCGTATGCAACACCTCGGCTACAGATTCGCGGACGAACGGGGTGGTGTCGTAGATGAGGCCGTAATGGAGCCCCTTGGGGAAGTGGGTTGCCAGCTCCCACATCTTGGCCTCGATGCCGTCGGCGGTGTCCAGGGCGTTGGCGCCGGGCAGCAGAAAGACGACAACACCCGATGACGGCCGGCGGTCCAACCGCGAGAGCGTATCCTGGTTTCGGGCGCCCAGCTCGATCCGGCTGACGTCCCGGAGGTAGGTGACTTCTCCGTCCGAGCCGGTCTTGAGGATGATGTCTGCGAACTGCTCGGCCCCGACCAGCCGGCCGAGGGTGCTCATGGTGTACTGGAATTCCTGGCCTGTGGGGACCGGCGGCTGGCCGATTTGTCCGGCCGCCACTTGCACGTTCTGTTCGCGCAAGACGCGGATCACGTCGTTCACTGTCAGATTCCGCGATTGCAGCTTGTCCGGGTCCAGCCAGACGCGCATGCTGTAGTCCTGCTGGCCGAGGATAGCTACGTCGCCGACGCCCTCCACGCGGGCCACGGCGTCCTTGACCGTGATCGTGGCGTAATTGCTCATGTAGAGCGAATCATAATACGGCCGGCCGGTCTCCGGCTTGTCGTCGCAATACAGACTGATGCCCAGCAAGACGTCCGGAGACCGTTTCTTGGTGCTCACGCCGATCGTCCGAACCACATCGGGGAGCGTCGGCTCGGCGATGGCGACGCGGTTCTGCACCAGCACCTGGGCCATGTTCACATTGGTGCCCAGCTCGAAGGTCACGTCCAGGCTGTACGAGCCGTCGTTGTTGCTCTGCGACGACATGTACAGCATGCCCTCGACACCGACCACCTGTTGCTCGATCGGCGCGGCCACCGTATCGGCCACGACCACGGCGTTGGCCCCGGGATAGTTGGCTGTCACCCGGACGGTCGGCGGCGTGATCTCCGGATACTCGGCAACCGGCAAGAAGCCGGCCGCGATGGCCCCGAGCAGGATGATCACCACAGAGATGACCCAGGCCAGGACCGGCCGGTCGATGAAGAAACGCGCCAGCATCACAGTGCTCCATACAAGCAAGAAATCCGAAACTCGAAATCCGAAACAAATCCGAATGACCAACCGGAAAATCCCAAAACAAAAGCCCGCAGGTCTGGGTCATTGGGATTTCGATATTTGAATTTGTTTCGGATTTCGTGCTTCGGATTTCGGATTTGGCCTTGGCATATCCACGAGGTTCGGCTTAACCGTGACGCCCGGCTGCACCTGTTGCAGGCCGTTGACGATCACCCGCTCGCCCGGCTTCAGACCGTCGGTTATCTCACGCAGGCCGTCCTGGAGCGCCCCCAGTTGCACGGGGCGAGAGACCACCTCGTTCTTGTCGTTTACGATGTAGACAATCTTCTGGCCCTGGTCGGTGTCGAGAGCGCGCTCACTGACCAGCAGGGCCTTGTGGGGCCGGCCGATGGGAGCCCGGACGCGGCCGAACAGGCCGGGGGCAAGCACCTGGTCCTGGTTGGGGAACACGCCCCGCAGCCGCATGGTGCCGGTCTTCGGGTTAACCTGGTTCTCCACGAAGTTGATCGTCCCCCGATGCGGGAAACCGTCTTCATTGGCCAGCCCCAGCGACACCGGGAAGCCGCCGGCGCGGGGGGAGTCCGACTTGCCTTCCCGGACCAGCTGCCGGACGCGCAGCACCGTGTGCTCGTCCACGTCGAAGTAGGCGTACATCGGGTCCACCGACACGATGGTGGTGAGCACCGTGCCGCCGTTCTGGTCCCCCGACTGGATCAAGTTGCCCACCGTGACGATGTAGCGGCTGACGCGGCCGCTGACCGGCGCCAGCACCTTCGTGTAGTCCAGGTCTAGCTGGCGCGACGCCACCACGGCCTTGTCGGCCGCTATGTTGGCGAGATCGACGCCGCGGGCTGCCGAGGTCTTGTCCAGGTCGGACCGGGACACCGCCCCGGTGTTCGCCAGTTTAACATTCCGCTGGTACTCCGCTTCGTCGTACGTCAGCTGTGCCTCATCCTGGGCGACCTTGGCCTTCGCCTGGTTCAGCAACGCCTGATAGGGCCGCGGGTCGAGCTCAAAAAGGACGTCCCCCTTCTTGACCAGCGCCCCTTCCGCGAAGTTGACCTTGTCCAGGTAGCCCCAGACATGCGCCCGCACTTCGACGGAATCGACCGCCGCCGTCCGCGCGGTGAAGTCCGCGTACTCGGTGACCTCCCGTTCAACGGGATGGCTGACGCTAACCGGTGTCGGCGCCGCCGGCGCTTCCTCGGGACCACGCGCGCAGCCTGCCACGCCGATCGAGAGACAAAGCAACAGGGCGAACGCGATGGGGACGGGTGAGGAACAGTTCATGAGTGCCTCGCTTTGCTTTACTTGAGGTCTGTCGCTTGCGGCTTATTTGGCTCCAGGAGAGCAGGGATTAGCGAAGCCCGCCCGTGATGTACAGCGTCTCTCCGGTGACCCAGGCGGAATCGGAAGAAGCGAAGTAAACGGCGGCGGGAGCGATGTCCTGCGGCTGGCCGATGCGGCCAAGCGGAGTGGTGGCTTCGGTTTGCTTGCGCATATCGCTTTCGGCGATGCCCGCGGCGTGCCAGCCTTCCGTCTCCACCATGCCCGGATTGATGGCATTGACGCGGATCTTGCGCGGGCCGAGCTCTTTGGCCAGCGACTTGGTCACGGCATCGACGGCGGCCTTGGTGGCGCTGTAGACGGCGGCATTCGCAGGCGCAAGCGTGCTGACGATCGAGCTGATGTTGACGATGCTGCCCCCGCCGGAGCCGAAGTGTTTGACCGCTTCCTGCGAGGTGAGGATCAGGCCGAGGACATTGATATTAAACTGCTTGTGAAAGTTCTCCTCCGTAACCCCCCCGAGAGGTGCGAACTCATAAATGCCCGCGTTATTGACCAGAATGTCCAGCCGGCCAAATGTCTTCTGGGTCTCGGCAAAAAGACGCTTAATGTCGGCCTGCTTCGCCACGTCGGCCTGAACGGCGACGGCCTTTCCGCCCTGGCCCGTAATCTCGCGAACCACACGCTCGGCCCCCTCCTTGCTGGAGGCGTAATTGACCACCACGGACGCTCCCTCGTCGGCCAGGTGCCTGGCGATGGCCGCCCCAATGCCCTTTGATGCGCCGGTGACCACAGCAACCTTGCCCGCGAGCTTCTTCGTAGCCATAACTTGATTCTCCTTAATTGCCTTTCACCGAACGTGAAGGCTGGTTTAATAATGCAACCTGCTGTAAACTATATGGGGGAGTGGTTTAAAAAAGCAACCACCTTACCGAGAATTCTCTCACCTCCTGACCTGATAAGGAGGCAACTTCATGAAGCGTAAGAGTTTATGCACGACCAATTGCCCCATCGCGCGCACACTGGATGTGATCGGCGACTGGTGGTCGCTGCTGATCGTGCGCGACGCCTTTTTGGGCAAGCGGCGCTTCAATGAGTTTCATAAAAGCCTCGGACTGGCGAAGAATATCCTGTGCCTGCGGTTGCAAAAACTAGTTGCGCACGGCATCTTTGAAGCCTGCCCTGCTTCGGACGGGAGCGCCTACCAGGAGTACCAGCTGACGGAGAAGGGCCGCAGACTCTACCTTGTCCTCGTCGCCCTGCGGCAGTGGGGAGAAAGCTTCCTCTTCAAGAAGGGCGAGCTGGACCTGCTTTTGGTGGACCGCGAAAGCGGCCGACCGGTCAAGCCCTTGGAATTGCGGTCGCAGAACGGACGGCTGCTGGGGCCGGCGGACCTGCGCACGGTCAGCGCGTCGGATCGCTGAGACCATGCCAGAGCGGGCGGCTCGCCTGGTTGTCATGCGGACCTCATGACGCGCGTTTACCTCTCGTTGCCTTCCCCCGTTGCACTTACTAAGCGTGGCGAGCGCGCACCAGTCCACACCTCGCCCAGTGGGACGGCGAGCGCGGCGAGGATCAGCGGCAACGCCAGCGCCCAGAGGCCGAAACGGACTTCCAGGATCGCCCCGGCCGCACAGCCGACCACGAAGCCGACGACGCATGGAAAGGTCAAGCTGGCCCGGCGTCGGGCCTTGGCGAGGTCGTCAGGCTCTCCCCACCGCCCAACGAGCTTGGCCAGGTCGATGGTCAGCTGAGTGGTGTTCGTAGTCATGACCGCGGTCGAGGGCGCGCCCGGAAGGGCAAGCCTCACCAGCGCATTCTGAGTGGCCATCGCCGCCACCGCGAACATGCCCGTCAATACGGCCATCGGGCTGTCTGCCTTGGTGAGGGGGCCGAGCCCGACCCCAAACCCCAGGCACCCCGCCAGGAGGGCGACTTGCAGGACCAACAGCGGCCGCCGCGACCCGTAGCCCGCCCTCTCGATGGCTCCGGCTGCCAGCGTCACCACGCCCAGCACGACGACGAACACCGGGACTGACAGGAGGGGCCCGACCTCGCCGAAACTGCCGGTGACGTAGTGGGCGGCCACGACGACCAGATTGCCGGTGATGTGAGCGCTGAACAGTCCCCCGAGCGCAAGAAAGCCAATGACATCGACCGCGCCGGCCGTCGTGCTCAGTACGGCCGGCAGCAGCCAGCCGCCACGAAGCCAGGGGACCCACGATGTCATGCCCACGCGGTGCTCCGTGACGCCTTACACGAGGCTGCGGTACTCCGGCTCGTAAATATGGCTGCGAATGAACGCCTCGTAGTCGGCCGGGCGCGCGACGCGGGCGAGGTTGCTGTCGAACACCACCTTGGCTGCGCGGGCGGCCACCTTGATCTCGGTTTCCAGGATGTCCGACTGCGGCGGGTAGAGCAGCCCCTGCTTCAACTGACCGGGCGTCACCTGGTCCGCGAGGGCATGCGCGGCCTCGATGAACATCTCGTCCGTTACGCGCTTCGCCTGGGTTGCGTAGATGGCCATGCCCACCGCGGGGAAGATGTAGAAGTTGTTGGCCTGCCCCGGCAGCAACGTCTGCCCGTTGTAGGACACCGGCGGGAACTGCACCCCGGCGGCGTACAGCGCCTTGCCCTTGGACCACTGGTAGGCTTCCTCAGGCGTGCACTCCGCGTGCTCGGTGGGGTTGGAGAGGGCGAAGATGATGGGCCGGTCGTTGAGCCGGGACATCGCTTCGATCACTTGCCGGGTGAAGGTCTTGCCCACCGTGCTGACGCCGATGATCGCCGTCGGCTTGATGGACTCGATGGCGGCGACGAAATCCCGGCTGGGCGCGTGCGGGTGCGCGTACGGTTTCTGGAAGTCGAACAGGTCCTTGCGGCTTGGCTCGAGCAGACCGTTGACGTCGAACATTGAGATCCGCGCCTGCGCCTCGCGGAGGGACAGCCCTTCCTGCACCGCGGCGGAGGCGATCAGGCCGGCGAGGCCGATGGCGGCGGAACCAGCGCCGAGGAAGAGGATGCGCTGGTCGCGGATCTTGCCGCCGGTGACCTTGAGGCCGGCGAGCAGTCCGGCGAGCGTCACACCGGCCGTGCCCTGAATGTCGTCGTTGTAGCAGCACACCTTGTCGCGGTAGCGCGCCAGCAGGTGGACCGCGTCACTGCCCGTCCAGTCCTCGAAGTGGATGCAGCAGAGCGGGAACACCTCCTGCACTGCCTCCACGAACTCGTCCACGAAGGCGTACAGCTCCTCGGTCGAGGGGCGCGGCCGCCGCAGTCCGAGGTAGAGCGGATCGTTGAGGTATGGTTGGTTATTGGTGCCGGCGTCGAGGTACATCGGCAGCAGGCCCTGCGGCGGCACGCCGGCGCAGGCCGTGTACAGTTGCAGTTTGCCGATGGGGATGCCCATGCCGTTGGCGCCCAGGTCGCCCAGGCCGAGGATGCGGCCGCCGTCCGTCACGCAGATGAAGCGCACGTCCTTGACCGGCCAGTTGCGCAGCACCTCCTTGACGTGTCCCTTGCGCGTGATCGACAGATACATGCCGCGCGCCCGGCGGTAAATGTGGCCGAATTTCAGGCAGGCTTCGGCGATGGTCGGGTCATACACGATGGGCAGGAAGCGCGCCGGGTCGGACATCAGCGTGCGGTAGAAGAGGGTTTCGTCGTTGTCCAGCAGGTTAACCAGGTAGATGTAGCGCTCCAGGTCGGTGGTCTTGTGCCCGAGCTGCTGCAGGACCCGGCGGAGCTGGAGGTCCTCCGACTCGGTTACGTCAGGGACCAGCCCCACCAGGCCGAGGGCCTGCCGCTCCGCCTCGGTGTAGGCGGTGGCCTTGTTGATCGCGGGATCGTGCAGGATGTCGATGCCGCGCTTGCCAGCGATTGCGGCGGCGTCGGCCGGGGGATTTTTCTTTTCAGTCTTGGGGGTTTCCGTGCCGCGCTTACGGACCGCGGTTGCGTTTGCCATGGGACAATTCTCCTCAGTTGGTGGATTCCGTTCAGGGGATTGGCCGTTTAGTTCATAGCGACGTACGGTTTGACCATTTTCCGGGGATCGACGATCCGATCGAATTCCGCCTCACTGACGACGCCAAGCTTTAGTGCGGCCTCCTTGAGTGTCAGGTCGTGATCCAGCGCGTAATGCGCGACCTTGGAAGCCTTGTCATAGCCGATAACCGGGCTGAGCGCGGTGACCAGCATCAGGGAGCGCTCCACGAAAGTGTTGATCTGCTTAAGATTCGGCTCCGTGCCCTCGATGAGGAACTTGCGGAAGTTCACGCAGCCATCGGTCATGAGCCGGATCGACTTGGTGATGTTGAAGATCAAGAGCGGCTTGTAAACGTTCATCTCCAGGTAACCGCTGGCCCCGCCGACCGCGGCCGCCAGGTCGTTGGCCATCACCTGAACCGCGATCATCGCCAGGGCCTCGCACTGCGTCGGGTTCACCTTGCCGGGCATGATCGACGAGCCAGGCTCGTTCGCGGGTATCTTCAGCTCGGCGAAGCCGGCGCGCGGGCCGCAGGACAGCAGCCGGATGTCGTTGGCGATCTTGAAGAGGGACACGGCCAACGTCTTCAGGGTGGCACTCAAGTGCACCAGGTCGTCGTGCGCGCCCTGGACCGTGAACTTGTTCGGCGCCGTGACGAAGGGCAGCCCGGTGAGCTGGCCGATCTGACCCGCGACGTCCTTGTCAAAACCGGGCAGAGAATTGAGGCCCGTGCCGACAGCCGTGCCGCCCAGCGCCAGCCGGTACACGCCGCGCAGGGCCGGCTCCAGCCGCTCGAGGGCGTCGTCGAGCATGCCGACGTAGCCGGAGAATTCCTGGCCGAGCGTCAGCGGCGTCGCGTCCTGCAAGTGCGTGCGTCCGATCTTGACAATGTCCGCCCAGCTTCGGGCCTTGGCGTCGAGGGCGTCGCGCAGGGCCTTCACGGCCGGCATCAACCGCTGCTTCACGCCCAGGGCCGCCGCCACGTTCATCGCCGTCGGGAACGAGTCGTTCGACGACTGCGACATGTTCACGTGGTCGTTGGGATGGACCGGCTTGTGGCCGCCGAGCGGCTGGCCGGCGATCTGCGCGCAGCGGTTGGCGATCACCTCGTTCACGTTCATGTTGAACTGGGTGCCGCTGCCCGTCATCCAGACGTGCAGGGGGAACTGGTCCTGGTGCTGGCCCTCCAGGATCTCGTCGCAGACACGAATGATCAGGTCCTTCTGGGCGTCGCCAAGCCGGCCGGCCTTGTGGTTGACCAGCGCCGCCGCTTTCTTGACGAGCGCGTAGGCGGGGATCATCTCCCGCGGGATCAGGTCGTCGCCGATGCTGAAATGCTCCAGAGACCGCTGCGTCTGCGCCCCCCAGAGCTTGTCGGCCGGCACGTTCACCGCACCAAGACTATCTTGTTCAACGCGAGTAGCAGTCATGGCGGATCCTTTCACGTGGGCAAAAACGGATGCGCGTGATCGACTCTTGTTGTCTGCGGTCGTCGTCCTCTGGCATGTAGCAACAACGCATAAAGGCAACAACCATGCCGAGACACGGGCAGCCAAATTGCGGCACCGGCCGTCACGGAAGGCTGAAGGGTGAACGCGTGCCCCTTTGAACAGGGTTGCCTTTCCATGTTAGTGCTAAGCGTGGTGGGCGGTCATCCCGATACGCAGCACGTAGCGAAGTTGTCCAGGTGGTAAGAAAATTGCCCGAGGCCATCACCAGAGGAGTTTCACCATGCGATCTTTCATCACTTTGGCCAGTGCCAGCGATGAAGTCCTTCTTGCTGCGGTAGTGACCGGCGAGGGGGTGCGTCCCCATTACGGTCCAGTCGACATCGTCAGCTACCTGTTCGAAGAAGGCAGCGCCGTCGCCGTTTTCAAGTCCCTTGAAGATTTCGCGAACACGGTCGGGCGTGATGGCCATCTCGATATATCCTTCTTTTGCGGCCTCAACTGGCCTTGACGTGGTTGAGCAGTTTCATCAGGTCCTTGACCTGGATGTTTTCGAGCGAACGCACGGCATCCTTAATTTCCCGGCACAGTCCCTCGTCCGCGCGGCCGGCCACGAGCTTGTCGAATTTCGCCCCAATTTCCTCCCAAGTGAACGGCCGGGTCGGGAAGCCGGGGTAGTCCTTCACCTCATGGCTGTACGACTTGCCGCCCTTGAGCCGGACAGTCACCTGGCTCGGGACCTCGTCGGGGTAGCGGGCCGTGAAACGATCATTCGGCCGCACTTCGACCTTGCGGAGCAGGGCCTGGACGTCCGGCTTGTCAATTCGCCGGGGGTCGAGCTGCGCCGGCTGGACGTCGCCATCCAGGGCGGCGACGGCCAGCAGGTAGGGGAGGCTGTGGTCCGCGTCTTCTTTCGTGTGTACGTCGGTCTTCGGCCCGAACTTGCCGCCGCCGGTGAAGTCGTAGGCGTCCTGGAAGACCTCCGCCTCGATGCCGACGACCTCGGCCGGGTCAAACGAGTGGGCCTTGCGCAGCTCCAGCATGCAGAAGATGGCCGATTCCGTCGGGACGGCGCTGTTGTAGCTCTTCAAGGCGAGCCGGTCGAAGCAATCCAGCTTCTCGTGGTCCAATCGACGTGGATCGACCGGCCGAGCAACTGGGCCAGCCCGTTGGGTCCCTCGATGACGTACTTCGGGCCGGTCACGCCGCGGGACGCCAGGAACGTGCCGTGGACGCACGCCAGGGCCGATTCGGACGAGTTGAGGCCCTTCCATTGCGAGATCGGCGTGGTCCGCACGACGAGCAGCGGGATGCCGGCGGCGCCGCAGATCCCGATGGCCGCCGCGGTCTTGGCCTCCTCCAGCCCGAGCGCCCGGGACAATCCGGCCCCGAGCGAATACGTGATCGGGGTCGTCAGGTCGAACCCGTGGGCCATGAACTGCGCGGCCGCGGTCAACGCCGTCTCCACCTGGTAGGCAATCGCCAGGGCGGTCAAGAAGTCCTTGCCGGATCGGTCGGCGTGTTCGCTGACGGCGAGGATGGCCCCGATGTTGTCCGAGGGGTGGCAAAGCCCGCCTTTGGCGAAGTAGCTGTCCATGAAGTCGATGTAGCGGACCAGCGCCGTGTTGTACGACGCCGCATAGACGGCGTTGGCTTGCCCGCCGCCGATCAACGTGCAGCGACCGTCCGAACCGCCGAACTCCTTTGCCTGGGCCAGACACGCCTTGATCGGCGGCGCCCCGAGGGCACTGATAGCGCAGGCCAACGAATCCAGGACGCTCGCCTTGAGCCGCTCCCGGCGCTCGGCGGTAAGGTCGGCGTACTTCGTCCGGCAGGCGAATTTCGCGATGCCCTCCGCCTGGCTCGGACCGGTGTTGATAGGCTTGGGTTTGTCCGGGGAGCGGCTCTCGCGGGGGTCCGGCTTCCCCTCGCGAGGTTCTTCCGGGAGGGCGGCTTTTGCGGCTACGGTAGACGCGGCGAACATGGCAGCTCCTTTCAAGAAGGACCGACGATCAGACTGTGGCATCGCATGCTCCTCTCTTCTGGGTGGTCAGATCAGATGCATGTCCTTGGCCGCCGCAGTGAGCCCATCCTGGAACTGGGGATGCGCCAGGGCGATCAACGCTTTGGCACGGTCCGTCGAGGACTTGCCTTTGAGGTCCGTCCAGCCGAATTCCGTGATGACGATGTGAGTGTCCATGCGCGGCGTGGTCGTCGGCCCCTCCAACCGGGCGACGATGCGCGACGCCTTGCCCTTGGCCGCGGTCGAGTGGCAGGCGATGATCGACTTGCCGCCCCGGGAGGCGTAGGCGCCACGCACGAAGTCGAGTTGGCCCCCGGTGGCGGTGTACTGGTGGCCGAGCATGTGCTCGGCGTTGACCTCGCCGGTCAAGTCGATCTGCAAGGCGGCGTTGATGGAGACGACGTTATCGTTCTGGGCGATGACGAACGGGTCGTTGACGTAATCCACCGGGTGGCTCTCGACGGACGGGTTGTTGTCGAGAAAGTCGTACATGGCCTTCTGCCCCATGGCGAAGGTAAAGACGGTCTTGCCGGTATTGAGCCGCTTGCGCCGGTTGGTCACCACGCCGGCTTCGATCAGGTCAATCATCCCGGGGCAGAGCGCCTCCGTGTGGATGCCGAGATCCTTCCGGCTGCGGAGTTGGGAGCATACCAGGTTCGGCAGCGCGCCGACCCCCATCTGCAGGCAGGCGCCATCCGGCACCATCTCGGCGATCCTCTTGCCGATGGCGGCGTCCTCCGGTCCCGATTCACGGACCGGCAACTCCGGCAACGGTACGTTGTTCTCGACGATGGTCTCGACTTCCGAGACGTGCAGTTGCGCCAGCGAGCCATAGACGCGCGGCATGTGCTCGTTCACCTCTACGATCAGGTGGCGGGCCGCGCGAGCCACTTTGCTGGAATAGTCGTTGCTGGTGCCGAAAGTAAAGTACCCGTGGCGGTCCATGGGCGACACCGTCACCAGGAAGGTGTCGATGCCGATGTGCTCGGTCAGGAGCCGGGGGAACTGAGAGAAGTTGCCCGGAACGTAGCTGACCACCTTGCGTCCGCCATCCTGCACGCCCTTCTTGATCAGGGCACGCTCGACGGCGCTAAGGAACATGCAATAGGGGTGAATGCGGTCGGCCAGTTCGTAGCGCAGGATCGTTTCACCGGCGTTACGATTGGATTCACAGTAGTAGATCTTCAGACCATCGACCTTGCCGGCGGTGGCACGGTCCGCCAGTGCCTTGAGCAGCGCCGGGGGCTCGGTCATGGCCATGCCCATCGAAAGTGTGGCACCCGAGGCGATGCGCCCGACCGCGTCTGCGGGCGTGGTGAGCTTCGATCGGTAAAGCGATGTGAGGTCCATCATCATTCCTCCCGGGTCTGTGACTGGTGTTGACAATTCATGCGTTGCTCGGGGTTGCGTGAGAGCTAGTAGTTCGCGGCGTCCTCCGGCGAATGGCCCCGTTTGTAAATCAGCATCGTCCGCTCGAAGCTCATTACTTCCTTGCCGTCCTGATTCACACCCCGAGTGGATACGGTCACGATCCCCTGCGTGGGGCGGCTCTTCGACTCGCGCTTGTGCAGGACCGTACTCTCGGCGTAGAGGGTGTCGCCGGCGAAGACGGGGTGCGTCGCCTTGACCTTGTCCCAACCGAGGTTGGCGACCACCTTGGCGCTGACGGTCCGGACGCTCATGCCCGTAAGTAGGGCGAGCGTGAAGGTCGAATCGACCAGGGGCTTCTTCCACTCGGTCTTGGCCGCGTAAGCCGCGTCGAAGTGGAGTTCCTGCACGTTCAGCGTGAGCAGGGTGAAGTAGGTGTTGTCCACGTCAAGGATGGTGCGGCCGGGGCGATGCTCGAACACGTCGCCGGGCTCGAAATCCTCGTAGTACAGGCCGGAAATCTCGCGATAGCGGCGTTCACCGATCTGTTTGTAGGCAGGCAGAAGGGGTTTCGTCGTAGTCTCCTCATTCAATGGGATTGCGAAGTGCCGCTGCCGATCATGCGACCGGATTCTCGTCGAACAATCGGGCGACCATGGCCGAGTCGAGGTAGGCGCGAACACGGACGATCACTCCGTCTTGGAAATGCACGACCCAACAATAGCGGTTGTCGAAGCGCATGCCGCTCTTGGCCGTCGCGAGTGAGTGAAGCTCGACCACCGCCTCATCGTCCTTGACCAGCAGATGTTCCACCTGGAGCTGCGCACCCTGCGGAAGAACCTGAGCCAGCTTGGCGAAGGTGCCGGCGATGAAGGACTTCTTGCTGCGGTAATGCCCTGCGAGCGGGTGGGTGCCCATGACGGTCCAGTCGACGTCGTCGGCTACGTGTTCAAAGAAGGCAGCGCCGTCGCCCTTCTCAAGTCCCTTAAAGATTTCGCGAACACGCTCGGTTGTGATCGCCATTGGATCTCTCCTTGGTTTGCGGTTTGCCAGTTAATGCGCTGAACCGCTGCCGGGGACCGGTTCACCGGCCGCGATGAGGATGCGGCGGGCCTTGCGCGCGACCGCCTCGTCCACCATGTGGCCTTGCACGACGCCAACGCCCTTGGCGTTTTCGGCCAGGATCGCGCCGGCCTGGGTCACCTCCTCGGTGCGAGGCGTCAAAGCCGCATTGATGGCCGCGATCTGGTTCGGATGGACGGCCGCCTTGGCCGCAAAGCCGAGTGCGACGGCCTGCGCTGTCTCCTGAGTCAGGCCGTCGTGATCCTTCACGTCGAAGAACGGTGAATCGATGGCCAGGACGCCCGCGAGGGCGCAGGCTGCCACCAGCCGCGAGCGGGCGTAGGCGAGCGGCGCCCAGGCCGTCCCGGCACCGAGATCGGCGGACATGTCGGCGGCGCCGAACAGCAGGGCTTCCAGCCGCAGCGTCGATGCCGCGATTGCCTCGGAGGCGGCAAGGCCCTGGGCGCTTTCGATCAGCGCGACCAGACGGGTGGCTTTGCCTGCTTCGGCCAGCAGGCGATCCAGGATCTGCAGGTGCGCTGCCGATTCGGTTTTCGGCAAGACCAGGTAATCGGGACTGGCACTGCTTTCCAGGAGCGCCTGAAGATCGGCCAGGCCGAAACGGGTCTCAAGACCGTTCATGCGCAGCGCCCGCACGCACAAACCCGCCGCCGGCTGCGCGAGATGGGCGAGCGCCGTGCGTCGCGCCTCGACCTTGTCGGCGGGAGCCACCGAATCCTCGAGGTCGATGATGGAGACGTCCGCCCCCGAGGCGGCCGCCTTGTCAAAGCGGTCGGGCCGGGTGGCCGGCGTGAACAGCCAACTCCTGACCCGCGTGAGCTTACTCTGATTCATGCACCGCACTCCTTCACTTTCTGGTTGTTTCTCCAGCCTGAAGCGAGAACGCACGCCGCTTTGAATGGGTTGCCTTCCCATGTAGCACTAAGCGTGGTGGGCGGTCATCATGACATGAAGCAAGTAGCGAAGTTTCCCGGGTGGTAAAAAAGTGCCCGAGGCCATCACCTTGTTCGTGATCGAGGCGAGAATGCCGCCCGGACCAGGTCGCGGCGAAAGCCCGAGCAGCCAGGAACTCTCAGCGTGTTGAGTCCTTGGGCCGCGTGCCCTCACGCCCCGGCCGGCGCGAGGAGCAGGACGGTCAAGCTCCGCGCGCCCTGGGCGCCGTGGATGATCACTCCCTCTATGTCGCCGGTGGCCGACGGCCCGGCCAGGAAGACCCCGTAGGGGCTGGAGGCCAGGTCGAGCCGCCCGTAGGCGTCGTGCATGGTATCGACGATCGCCGCGGGGTCGACCAGCACGACGAGGTGCTGCGACAGCACCGCCAGGGCGTTCACGACCAGCTCGCCCTGGGTGAGCCAGACGGCCCCCGCTTCCGCGACCCCGAGCGGGCTGCGGACCACGCCGACGTCAACGTCGTTCAGCGCGTGGGGGTCGCGAACGTTCTCGACACGCCGGTTGCCCGGCACTTCGGGCACAGCCGAGCAGACGACCTTGGCGGCAGGGAACAGCTCCGCCACCTTAGCGCGGGCCGCCTGGGCATCAGCGACCTCGAAGCCCCTCCCCCCCATCGCCTCCAACTGCTTGCGGAAGTAAGGGAGGATGGGCGCGCCTTCATCCGGGAAGTCCGCGACTTCGGGCAGTTTGTGGAAGTGCTCCTTGTAGCCGAACCCGGTCTTGATCCCCTTCCGGTCAGTCTCGTGGACCTCGGGCAGCGGCACGGCGGGCCGGGGCAGGTTCTTCCGGACCGCCGCCAGGATAGCGTCACGCGGACTCATCGATTTTCCTCCGGTTCTCGAGATACCACTGGCGGAACGTCTGCCGCGGAACGGCCGGCAGCTCGCGGTGCTTGCCCCACGGGTTGAGCGGGTTGTAGAGCAGGAAGCGCGGCAGGTGATCCAGCGCCGACTCCCCGACGGACTCTGCGGTGTGGAAGACCGCCGGGTGGGCCAGGGTCGTCCCCAGCGCACTCATGCCCACCTTTTTGCTGAGCCTCAGCAGGCCATGCGCGGCGACCACGCGGCGCCATTTGTAGATCTGGTCGGAGATGTCGATCTTGACCGGGCACACCTCGGTACACGACCCGCACAGCGACGAGTGGAAGGGAATCTCTCGATACTTGGAGAGATCGAAGCCGGGGTCGAGGATCACGCCGATCGGGCCGGAGTAGGTCGCCCCGTAGCTCAACCCGCCTGCACGGCGGTAGACCGGGCAGGTGTTCATGCATGCCCCACAGCGGATGCACTTCAGCGCGTGCCAGAAGTCCGGCGAGCCCAGCCGGTCACTGCGCGTGTTGTCCACGAGCACGACGTGCAGCTCCCCGCCCCGCCGCGGGCCGTGGAAGTGGGAGGTGTACTGCGTGATTGCCGAGCCCAGGGCGCTGCGCGAGAGCATGCGGATGAACACGCCGAGGTCGCGGGCGCGGGGGATCAGCTTCTCAATGCCGATGCTGGCGACATGCAAGGGCGGCACGCTGGCGCCGATGTCGGCGTTGCCCTCGTTGGTGCAGACGACGAAGCCGCCCGTTTCGGCCACGGCGAAGTTGGCGCCGGTCATGCCGGCGTCGGCCTTCAGGAAGCGGGGCCGGGCGTTCTCGCGCATGGCCTCGGCCAGGTAGTGCGGGTCGGAGTCCTTCGGGTCCGTGCCGAGATCCTGGGCGAAGAGGGCCGCCACGTCGGTCCGCAGCTTGTGGATGGCCGGCACCACGATATGGCTGGGCGGCTCGTTCGAGAGCTGCTGGATGCGCTCGCCGAGGTCCGACTCGGTCACTTCGATGCCCCGCTTTTGGAGGTAGGGCGTCATGCCGCACTCCTCCTGGAGCATCGACTTGCTCTTGATCAGCGACTTGACCTGGTGGGCCTGGAGAATGTCGAAGACCGTCGCGTTGTGCTCGTCGGCGTCGCGGGCCCAGTGGACGTGCGTGCCGAGCTTTGTCGCGTTGGCCTCGAACTGTTCGAGGTAGTGGTCCAGATGCGTGAGCGTGTGCTCTTTTATCTGCGAGGCCAGCTCGCGCAGCTTCTCCCACTCCGGCACGCCGGCCACCGCCTTGTCGCGGTTCTGGCGCATGCCCCAGACGAGACGGTCGTGGGTGGACTCGTGTACCTCAAGGGAGATGAACCGCGCGGCCAGTCCTTCCGGATCGACGGGACGATCGTAGGACGGATTGCCAATCCGTCCTACTTCAGGGAGACGGGTCATAGCGGACCTCCGTTCAGGATCTGGGCGATGTGGATGACCTTCAGCGGCAGCTTCAGGCGGTCGATCACGCCCTTCATGTGGAGCAGACAGGACATATCGGCCGAGGCGATGTACTCCGCCCCATGGCGGTGGAAGTCGTGGACCCGGTCGTAGCCCATCTTGGCCGAAACCGCCTCGTCGGTGACGCAGAAGCTGCCGCCAAAGCCGCAGCACTCGTCCGGCCGATCAATCTCGACCAGCTTGAGCCCCTGGACCTTCCACAGCAAGTCTCGGGTCTTCGAAAAGTAGGGTTCGTTGACGCGCTCCGATGGCCGGGCGTGGCCGAGGCCCCGGACGGCGGAGCAGCTGTCGTGCAGGCCCACCTTGTGGGGGAACGCCGCCCAGGGGAAGGCCTCAATCTTCAAGTCGTCGTGGAGGAACTCGACCAGCTCCCGGGTTCCGGCCCGGACCTTGCGGGCCTCCGGCGTCTGCTCGATAGCGTCGAGGTGGAAACGGACGTGGTGGACGCAGCTGCCGGACGGCCCGACGACCGTGGCGAAATCCTTGAAGCAGCGGACGAAGAGAGCTTCCGTGGCGGCAGCATCTTCCTGGCAACCGCTGTTGGCCATCGGCTGCCCGCAGCAGGTTTGCTCGAGCGGATACTCAACCGAGCAGCCGAGCCTCTCAAGGAGTTGCAGGGTCGCAATGCCCACTTCCGGGAAGAAGGCGTCGATGTAACAAGGAATGAAGAGCCCGACCTTCATCGGCACATTCCTCCCATCTACGTTCCCCCGGCAGGGTGAGGTCCCCGAGGTCTCTCCGGCAGATGCCGTGCCCGTAAACTTCCGTGATGCGCAGGCAAAAGCCATGCCGATGAGATTGGAATGGAGTTTGCAGTGCTCGCTGTCGACCGAATGAGCGCCTGAGGATGATCCTATCCCAATTGTTCGAGCGGGAAGGGTGAATTCGCAGATCAGCAAAGTCGGTGGCACCTGTTTGCTGAATGGGTAGGAGCCGTTGCTGTGGCAATTCATTTGCCATGTTGGACTAAAATTGTACCGTTGACACCGGAGGCCCTTCATCCCATGAGTCAACACGATCCGCAGACTCCGCCCAATCCCCGACCGGCGCAGCCCGGAGCGAGTCGGTCCGGGCTCGTTTGGCGCCTCTGGGGCAATCGCTGGCTGCGCCTCGGCGTGGTGGCCGCCCTGGTCCTGCTGGCGGTGGCGCCTTTTACCGCGTCGTGGGTGGTCCATCGGTTCACCCATTCGATCACGGACGACGCCTTCGTCGAAACGCACGTCGTCAACATCGCCCCGCAGGAGGTGTCCGGCCACCTCGTCCGCTACCTCGTTCAGGAATACGACATGGTCGCCGCCGGTCAGCTGCTGGCCGAGATCGACCCGGTGCCTTACCGCGAGAAGGTGGCGCTGCTCGAGGCAAAGCTCGGCGTCGCCGCGGCGCAACTGGCGGCGGCGAAGACGTCGTTGGAGCGGTTGCAGGCCCAGGTGCCCCGGGAAATCGAGGTCGTCCAGCGGGCGCTGGCCGCCGCGAAGGCCGAGCAGGCCCGGGACGAAAAAACGCTGCAATTCACCATGGAGGACACCGAGAAGGGGATTCACGAGGCGCGCTCCGACCTGGAGGCCGCCCGCGCCCGGCTCGACCTCGCCGACAAAGACCACACCCGCTACGCCACGCTCTTCGCGAAAGAGGCCGCCACGGAGCGCCAGTCCCAGGAGGCGACCCGGACCTACCAGACCTCCCAGGCGGAGGTGAAGGCCTCGGAGGCCCGGCTCGGGCGGGCGCTGGCGGGCGAGAAGAAGGTGGAGGCGGTCCGGCAGGCGGCGGCCGCCGCCACGCACCAGGCGCAGAAGGCCGAGCAGGCGCTGGAGGTGGCCCTGACCCGCCGCCTGGAGATCACGGAGGCCGAGCGGCAGGTCGAGGTCAAGAATCAGCAGGTCGGCGAAGCGCGGCGCGCGCTGGACGTGGCGAAGACCAGCCTGCGCTACACGCGCATCATCGCCCCGTTCCCGGGCGTCGTCGTGCACCTGTACCGGCACCTGGGGGATTACGTGCCCGCGGGCACGCCGGTCCTCAGCATGTACAACCCCGAGCTGACCTATGTCACGGCCAACCTGGAGGAGTCGAAGCTCGAGGGCGTCGCGCTGGGCAACCGGGTGCGCCTGGACGTCGTCGCCTTCAGCGAACCGTTCCGCGGCCGGGTCGTGTGGGTCAACAAGGCCACTGGCGCCAACTTCGCGCTGGTGCCGCGGAACCTCTCGTCCGGCGAGTTCACCTACGTGGTGCAGCGCGTGCCGGTGCGCATCCTGGTCGACAAGGACGAGCGCTGGCCGCAGCTCCGCGCCGGCTTGTCGGTGACGGTGGCGATCGAACACGGGCCGGGCGACCCGGAGTGGGCGAAGCAGGCGGCGGACGAGATGCGCGCCCTGGAGGCGACGATCAAGCCGAGCGGGGACTGATATCATGTCCGCGTCAACCGCCGAGCAAACGTTGCCTACCGGGGCCCAGAGATGGACGATCATCGGCACCCTCCTGGTGGGCGCGTTCGTCTTCTCACTCAACGCCCGGGGCTCCGTGCTGGAGAGCTCGGTCGTCGTCCAGGCATTCGCGCTCGACCGTTACAAGGTCCAGTGGATCACCGGCGCGGAGGCGCTGGCCGGCCTCACCTCCCTGCTCGCGTCGATCTACCTCAGCAAGCTCTGGGGTGCCCGCTGCGTGTTCCTCCTCGGCGCCGCCTGCCTCACCGCCGGGTGCCTGAGCGAAGCCCTGGCGCGAACCCCCTGGGAGTTGTTCTTTACGGGAACGATACGGAGCTGCGCTGGGTTCTATTCCATCCCCGGCATAACCATCCTGCAGCGGTGCCTGCCGCGGCACGCCCGCTTCGGCTACTGCACCTACCTGGCTCTGGTCTTTGGCGGCCAGGTGACCGTGGAGCCGCTCGGCGCCCTGCTGGCGTTCAACCCATCCTGGCGGATGCTGTACGCCGTTCTGGGCGCTTGCGGGGCAAGCCTGGTCTTGGTCGGGCTGTTCGTCTTCCCCGACGACCGTCCCGGCCGTTGGCCGCAGCACGGGTTCGACTTCGCAGGCGCCGGCCTCTTCATGGCCATCTTCGGGCTCGTACTGTTCTTGCTGTACCGGGGCAACTACCTGGGGTGGCGCGTCAGTACGCCGATCGTGACCGCCGCCCTGGCAGTCCCGACGGCGCTGGCGCTCTTCATCTGGCGTGAGCTGGTGGCGGCGGAGCCGTTCCTAAACCTCGGCGGGTTCGCCTTTCGGACCGTCGCCCTGGCGATGCTGGCCTCAGCGTTCTGGTGCGCGGCGATGTACGGCGTGGCGATTCAGTTGCCCAACTGCCTCCTGGTGCTGGGCTTCGAGCACTTCAAGACCGGCTGGGCCATTCTGCCAATGGGGCTGACCGTGCTGGCGGTAATGTTCCTCGGTGGGTTCGTCCGGGATCGGGGGCGGCTGGTGTGGATGTTCCGGCTCGGCCTGGCTGGTATGACCGCGATGGGGTTCTGGCTGGCACGAATCGACCTCTATACACCCTGGCAGTGGGTGATGGGGGTGTCGAGCCTGTGGGCGGTATTCGCCGGGCTGTGCATGTCGCCGGTCTCCCAACTCACCTTTGAGGGGCAACCTCCGGAGGCGGCCGGGGCCACCGGCGGGATGAAATTCTTCATGCGCTCTTTCAACGGCACGGTGGGCATCCTGCTGGCCGGCGTCCTGATCGACCAGGCCGCCTGGTGGGGGCTGGACTTCATTCGTGACGCTATCGTGCAGGGCCAGGGCGCCGTTCAGGCCGACGTGCCCGGCATCCGCGACCACCTGGTCCGCCACGGCAGCACACCAAGGGAGGCCGTCGCCCAGGGCGAGGCGGTCCTGGGCCACTGGGTCGACCTGCACGCCCAGGTCATCGGCTACCGCACCGGCCTGCGCTTCTGCGCCTACCTGAGCGCGGCTGGGCTGGTCGTATCGTGTTTCATCCGCCGGCGCAAGGAACCCAGCATCTTTGACACCGGCTGACCCCCGCGGTCACGGCGTGGGGCGGTCCCCGATCGAACGGGGCATGGGCAGCTGGGCCGGCGGCTCGGCGGGAGCCCGGCCGTCCTCGCCCGGGCAGGTCCGCGGCAGGCCCAGGCGCTCCGGGTCGCCGCCCGTCACGTAGGCCAGCCTGGCCAGCGCCGACAGATACTCGATCCGCGCGGAGATGTAACGCTGCTCGGCCCGAGTGGCGGCGGTCTCGGCGTCGATGACGTCGGTCGGCGTGGCGGTGCCGCCCCGGTACCGCTGGCGAACTATCCGCAGTGCCTCGGCGGACTGCTCGACGGCGGGGCGGGCCAGCCCGATCCGTTCCTGGGCAGAAACCACAGCGCGGTAGGCCAGGTTTACCTGGAGGCTGATGGCGTCCAGGATGTTTTGGGCGTCGGCGACGGCGGCCTCGATATCGGCCTCGGCCGACCGCAGCTCACCGCGGTGCCGACCGCCGGCGTAAAGGGGCGCCTCCAGGTGCAGGCCCGCCCCCTCTTGCCAGCCGGTTAACACGTTCTGCCCATCGGTATGCCCCGCGGCCGCGCGGACGAAGATCCGGGGCAGGAACTCGCCCCGAGCCGCCTGCCGGCCCTCCTGGGCGGCCACCACTGCCTCCCGGGCGGCTGCGACCTCCGGACGCTGGGTCGCGGCTACCTCCAGAAGCTCGGCCAGTGCGCCGGGCAACGGCGGCTGCATCTCCAGGTCCACTACTTCCAGCGGCCAGGCGGCGTTGCGGCCCATGGCGTTGTTCAGGCGGGCCAGCGCGTCCCATTCCCGTTCCCGGGCCAGGACCAGGGCTTCGCGGCTTTCGGACAGTTGCACCTGCGCACGCAGCACGTCGTCTTTGAGCGCCACGCCTCCCTGGCGCCGGGCTACCGTATCTTCCAGGATCGCCTCCGCCCGGCGGACGGCATCTTCTTGTACCCGCCGAAACGCACGGGCCAGGAGGATATCCAGGTAAGCGGCGGCCACGTCGAATTCCACGGTCTGCTCGGCCCGAGTGAGCTGGAGTTCGGTAATGCGTTCCCGCGCCACCGCCTGGCGATAGCGGCCCCCGGTCCGCCCGAAGTCGTAAACGGTCCATTGCAGCCCCACTTCGGTTTGCGCGTAGCTCCGGGTCCCGAAGCCGTTCGGCAGGAGGAATCCCTCGTTCCCGGGTATGCCTGGAGCCAGAGTGCTGGAGACGACGCCGTACTGCCCCAGGAGATCGATTTGCGGCAAGAAGGGGGCGAAGGCAACTTGCTCCTGGCCCTGCGCCCGTTCGATGGCGGCACGGGCCGACCGCAGCCGGGGGCTATTCCGCAGGGCGAAAGCGATGGCGTCTGCCAGCGCGAAGGTTGTCTGTTCGAGGTCGAGGCCGCGGCTCGCGGACGGATCCGCGGACCCCTGACCCGGAGTGCCAGGTTTGATGACGGTTTCTGCAGGGTTGACGTTCAGGTCGGGTGGGATCAGGACGCGAGCCGCCGCGCCGGCCTCGGTCACTTCCGGCGGGATGGACCAAGGCCGATGCCAGGAGGCACAGCCCGCGACCAGCAGCAGGGGCATCAGTACGCGCAGCCAAGCATATAGCCCCGGCACGGCAGTCGAGACGGTCGAGGTCCATGGCAAGGCGATTCGCGCCATACGAGTCCCCCGCTCGGTCGGACGGCGGCGCCTGGCTGGAACCAGATCCCTGTGAGTGGTGTGACACCGACGATTCAGACGACCTGATACTTTCTACATTATCGGCGCAATCGATGCCAACCTTTACTCCACCGCTAGTCCGCCCAGCTTACGCAATCGGCATCGCCTTGTTCGGCGTCGCTGTCCGCAATTCCGCGCCGCAACCTGTACGGGGGCGAGTTCGCCTTTCAGCGGCGGGGTCCTGAAGGACCAATCTGGATTCTCGGCCGCTTCGAGAACAAGCCAGGCAGCGTGCGCGCCTCCTTTCGACGATCCGCCATTCCGCCTGAGAAACCCGAGGGAAGTCCATCATCGGTCACGCGCGCTGCACTCTGATTTGCGCTGCGTCTTCTTTTTCTTCCTTTTCTCCCCGGCGCGGGCCGTGGCCGGTTGGTTGCGCCCGGCACCTAGCTCTGGGCGTTTTCGATGCGTGATGCAAGCGCTCAGGGCTGCAAATTGTCGAGATCCACCCGTTCGCCGCCGGCGCGCGTTATAGCCGCACGCATTCTATGCTCGTCGAATCCGTTCCGGCAAAAGTGCGGGGCACCGTCGGCCGAGAGGAAGTTGAATCCGTCCGTGAAGACGCCGCCGAATTTTGGCAGCGGCTTGTCCGGATCGTAGGTCAAATCTGCGGGCTTGCTCCACAGCACGGGCTTTTCGGCTTCCATCACCAGGATGGTGTTTGCCGTGCCGTCGACGATATCCGGAATCTTGATTTCAATCATGCCGTCGAAAATGGCTCCTTTACCGGCGATGAGCTGGTAGTAGGTCGTGTTGGGCGTATTGGTCTTGATACCCGGAGCCTTGTAGGCAGCCGGCATTCGGGCCAGTAGTTTTTTGTTGTGCGCGCTGTCCCAGGGCTCCTGTCTAAATTCTTTGTATAGGTCTGACTCATCGATGAATGGGAGAATGGCCACGCGCCAGCTGAACAAAGGCTTGTCATTCTTGTCGTAAATCGTCGCGGTCGGGAAATGACCGTAGGTGTCATGGTACTTGTGCATCGCGAGACCGATCTGTCTCAGATTGTTCCAACTTTGCAGTTTGTCCGAGGCTACATCGCGGCCGGGCACTTCTTCACCGCCGTCCGCGTCATCCTTTTTGGTCTCCAGGGCGTCGTCTGTCAGCCTGGCAACGGGTTGACGCACGGCTGCATTGGGAAAAGTGGGTGGGCCAGCCTTCAATGTTTGAAGAGAGACAAAGCCGGTACCGGTGCTCGCGAGCGCGACGGCGATCGCCACACCCAATGCGATTTTCAGCTTGTTCGGCGCCATGGTTTGCATTGCTCCTTTGAGGAGTAAGAGAGGTCTGGCAACAAGGGCCATTGTTGGCCGCCTTTCAAGTATGACGCTTGTGCTGGGGCAATCTTCCATAATCCCGACCCACGAGAAGTGAGAAACCATGACAAACTGGCATTTTGAGAGCCGTATTCTGCCGGGCAGCGCTGATCTTAAGAATGAAAGCACCGAGGGAAAGCACCGAGGTGATAAATCTCCGGTTTTTCGCACGCCTCGAGGGTTCCAGACCCCTTTTTCAACAGGCTGCTAGGTGCGACTACGGGCACTGGCGGTCGATTGCCGCCTTGACGGGCACAATGCCACGGCAACATAGATGACGGCAAGCGTTGCGAGTTGCAGGTAAAGAATCGCGCCCGCGAAGAACACGACCGCATGGAAAACGAATCCTGACAGACCGATGCCCGTGATCATCCGACCTTTGCGGTCCAGGAAGGGGTACGAGCGCAGCAACACAACGACCAGTGCTACAACAAAGACGTCAAAGGCCGCCAAACCAGAAACGATCCAGGCGTTAGTGCTCATATCTGACTCCCAAGCGGATAGCGCTCAAGCTGCGCGCTCCACGGCTTGCTCGGCGCCTTCAGCGGCCGCCGTCATCGGCAAGTTTTGCCAGCGCCAGCGCTTCCTCTTCCGGATGCTGCAAAGCGGCGCCGTTCTTACTCTCCGCTCCTGGTGTTGAGGGCGATTCCCCAGACCCCCCACAAGTCGGACAAGGAAGCATGTGGGTTCCCGTCGTGGTCATGGTGATCGTCTTGCCCCCACCACATCGCCAGCATTTAGCCATTGATTCACCCTCCGCCAAAAGAAGCCAGGTTCAGTGCCCAGCCCGCCACTATCGCCTCGGGCTGGGCGTAGAAAATGGGGGTGCGTCAGATACAGTCATCGCCGGGGCGCGACGCACGATGTATGGGATCAAAAAGAGGCCGCGCCCTCGGGACTCGCTTCCGAAGACACGGCCGTTTGAAAGGCTAGCCAGGATATCGTGTTCAATTTGCCGCAATTCCAACATGAGTGTGATCTCCCTGATAATGCGCCGGTCCCGCCTCACGGCCTCCAGTCATGTCCTTGACCCAACTGGCCCGCCCGGGCGTGGCGTGGCCCGGCGGCCAGTGATGCGGTCGATGCGGATGCGATAGAAGATCGCTGTCAACGGATGATCGAGCTTGTGGCCGGTGCGAGAAGCAGAGCCGGGCTCCCACCAGCGTACGCGATGTTCCTGGAGCAGTTCGTGTGCGTGCAGGCGCGCCTGCTGACCTGCCGTCGAGCTTACAGACTTCGGTCGGACCATTGCTTGCGACGGTTCGTGTTCGCGTCGTTGCTCCTGATCAAATTCGGGCGTGACCGCCAGCTCCGGCAGTTCCTCATAGGTCCCGAAAATGAGAATGCTCGTCCATTCATCAAAGTTCTGCACTTCGTCCACTTCGACGCATACGAGGGGATTGGAGCGCATCCACTCGACTTTCTGGCCCAACGTCGTAAAGCCGTAAAGGTAGGGTTCCTCGTAGGCGATATAGACGGGAACAAGGTAGGGCTGGTTGTCGCGCGCACACGCGAGCCTGCCGAGTTTCGCGCGGGTAAGCGCGTTACAGCAATCCCTTTCCGACATTTCCTGGATGAACATTGCCCACCTCCCTGTTTGCCAGGAGTGCAAAAAAAAACCGACGTGGGAGAACATCTCAAAATGTTCTCTCACGTCGGCTTACTCTTCAACGAACCTCCCGGCAGGCCCGGGTTGTCCTTCAGCTAGTCATCCGACACTTTCACTGTTGATTTTATGCGTTGGGTAGGGGAAAGCAAGTGGTCAATGCTTACGGCGCCGTTTGGCTTTTGAGCCGGGCGCTCGAATTCAACGTCCGAGTGATCGAGGCTTGGTTTGAGGAGCTTCCGCCGCATGACTGCTTTGTGACCGCGGGCAATGCCTTCGGCCTGATGACAGCCGGGATCGATGCTGCCGTCGTCCGATACTTTGGGGAGGACTTGATGGCGCGTGTCCAGCAGCGGATCATGGATCGGTTTTTTGGCGAACAGCCGGTTGGCACAGCCTTTATCGAACCGACCAACCATCAGCGCATTCCCTATGTCGCCCACGCGCCGACCATGCGCGTCCCGGGCAGCATTACGGGCACCGACAAGGTGTATAACGCCACCTGGGCGGCACTGTTAGCCGTTCATGCCCATAATGCGACCGAGGATCGCAAGATTGAGATCCTGGCCATGCCGGCCATGGGCACCGGCTTTGGCGGCGTGCCGTTCGATGAAGCGGCCCGGCAGATGGCCGCGGCTTATCGCCATTACCGGGAGCCACCGCATCGGCTTGATTGGGACTTCGTCGCCGAACGCCACAAGGCTATCTGTTACGATGGCAATCGGCAGGTGGCTCACTAGCGAGCAGGTCAGCGAATCAGCAGGAGCATGCGCCAACGAGTACGCACTGTACTCGTGCGAGAAAAGGCGAAGAAAGCGACATCGCACTTAATGGAGTTCGTGCATAGCTAACACAAATGGGGACAGTCTGTTCAGCTTTTTACAGCAATCGGGTTTATGGATAAAACGGGTCCGCATAGGTATTATTTCCGCAAAGCCAGATGGCGTAAGCAGTCGCATAAACCGTCCCCTCCCTCGGGCACCGACAAGGTGTATAACGCAACCTGGGCGGCCCTGTTAGCCGTTCATGCCCATAATGCGACCGCGGAGCGCAAGATTGAGATCCTGGCCATGCCGGCCATGGGCACCGGCTTTGGCGGCGTGCCGTTCGATGAAGCGGCCCGGCAGATGGCCGCGGCTTATCGCCATTACCGGGAGCCACCGCATCGGCTTGATTGGGACTTCGTCGCCAAACGCCACAAGGCTATCTGTTACGACGGCAATCGGCAGGTGGCTCACTAGCGAGAAGGTCAGCGACTCAGCAGGAGCATGCGCCAACGAGTACGCACTGCCCCCTTTTGCCGCGCTCCCTTTTGCCCCATTTGCTAGAACTCCTGGCTCTTCGGTCGATTGGGCACCTTGCATTTCGTTTGCATCTTAATCCGGCAAGCCAACGGCAGCAACCTGAAGACAGACTGCCTCAGCTCGGCCCCGGCAGCGGCGACAGCTTCGCCGCCCTGCCGCTTCGCGAAGCGTCGCCTTGTTGCTCACGGTCCTAATCGCCCTCTTCGTTCGTTCCCGCATGGCCGTCGCCTTCTTGGGAATTGCCATGAGGTCGTGCAAACGTTTCACCGCGTCATCGTCGCGCTCGCCCACGATCCTGCCAAGACGTACGGACCGTTTGCCTTTGCTATCCTCAACACGTTCGCGCTAGGCTGGCTCCTACAAGACGCAGCGGTTCCTATTTGAGTGAGGCGCCAATCGGGTCAATACCTGTCGAAACCGCAAAATGCCTGAAAATCTCTCCCGTTTAAGCCTTACTGCCAAATGGCATTGCAGCTTTTTTGCAATTCTGTAAAGATAATCGAACAGGAGGACATTCCATTGGCAAAGAATGTCGTAAGTCGAGTTGATCGCAATTTAGCCAGGCGCCTACGGGAGGCACGGCGCGAGGTTGGTCTCACAACCAGGGCAGTGGCAAGCAGGCTGCCAAACAAGCTGGCCGTTTCACACAGCACAATTGCGAGCTATGAAAACGGGACGACCGTTCCACCTGTGGATGTGTTGGCGGCCCTTGCCGAAATCTACGCCCGCCCGCTGAACTGGTTTCTTGAGAACCGGCAATCGCTCGGTTATTTCCGTTATCGTAATCTTAGCTCCAGGGTTAGGTTGGCCGATCAGCGGCAATTTGAAGCCGTCACCGGCAAATGGGCGGATGCCTATTTCAATCTCGGCAAGCATCTCAACAATGATCGACGACGCCATGGTGATGCGCTTGCTACGCAAGAGGATATTCCGCCCGCAGCACTGGCAACCATGGTCAGGCAGAAGTTTCTTGGTTTGGATGATGATCAACCGGTCCAAAACATGGTCTGGGTTCTTGAGTTGTTCTCCGCCTGGGCGCTAGAGATCAAGGCATCGTTTGATGTTGATACGGCCGCGACTCGGCGCGGGGACGACTTCGTTATTGTAATTAACCCGAATGTAACGAACGACCGCGTGAGGATGAGTGCAGCCCATGAGCTTGCGCATGTCCTCTATGACGGCTGCAAAAGACATTTGGGCTGGACGGATAGTGATGTCGAGAAGAAGGCGTATGCGTTCGCATCGTCGCTTCTATTGCCTAACTCGCAGCTAAAGGCGGCGTTTGAGGGCAAGTCGTTCCTCAGGTTGATGCGGTACAAGGAGCAATTCGGCATCTCACTTTCGGCCATGATTTACATGGCAGAGCGGTCGCGCATCATAAACACAACTACCTCGAGATGGCTCTGGAAGGAGATGTCCAAGCGGGGATGGCGCCAAACTGAGCCTGGGTACGTCTGGCGGGACAGGGCAATCAATTTCGAGACCATGCTGGAATGCGCCATCCAGACGCGAGTTTTGACCTGGGCTGACGCCGAAAGGATCACCGGCGTCCGGGAAAGCGAACTTCAAGAACGAATTGCCGCCATCATGCAGATCGATATGCCAGGTGCAGAATCGCGTGATCCTGAGATCCTCAAGCTTGAACCGCGGGCTAACGCCAGCGACGGCACGGTAACTGGTACACAAACTGGGAGCTGCAATCCCTCTTAAGTTAGACGAGATTACCGCCCCCGCCTTGATTTTGCAGGAGAAGCGCAATGGCGACGCGCAGGATGTCGATCAAGCTGTACGTGCACGAGCGACAGGAACTTGTTGAATTGTATCTTCAGCGGCGCATCCCAATTGATCAATACGAGAGCCGCCCTCGTGAACTTGAGGCGCTGGCAGATGAATGGAATCAACGGACCGGCCGTAAGGATGCGCCTGGTGACCTGCTGCATTACATGAGGACCCAGCGGAAGCGCAGCAAGTGGGTACGGTTCGACGGGGAACACGAGCCCGCTCCGGCAGTTGCTGAGCTATCGGCGGAGGAGACCGAGATTCTGGTTGAAATCTTCCAGAGCAACGTAACAGTGTTGGAAAGCGGCTCCGATGTGCTCGCATACGACGATGAGATCGCCCAGTTGATCGCCAAGGAATTCTCTGCGGAGACGGGACGGGTTGTGCCGGCTCACGTGCTTGTCGCAAAGCTAACGGCGCTGCGAAAGCGGGGGCTTCTGCCAAAAGTTGGCAAGCGGGATCACAACGATGAAGAGCGCGGATTCACTGACATTGATGAAGCAATCGGGTGATTCGCGAGTCAGGTTATCAAGACCAGGATGACATGCCAGCGAGAGAGGCGGGGACGAGGCCCAGGGGCCACTGGATTCAAGCTGAATCCTAGGTGTTCAGGCCGTGTGCGGTTCCCCGCCTCTCTCTTTTCATTGTATTCATTGCCACCAAGGAGGTCTTTAGTGATCGTTGACTCGCCTCCTGTAGATTTCCATTGCGGCGACGTCCTTGCAATCCTGCCGACACTACCAGAGAACAGTGTAGATCTTGTTATCGGCAGCCCGCCCTACCCTGAGAAAGGACAGCGCTACAAGGGCGCCGCCAAAAAAATGCCGACGGATGCATGGGTGGACTGGATGCTGCAGGTCACCGCGGAGTCCGTGCGGATCTGCCGCGGCATGGTGCTGTGGGTCGCCAACGGGGCCGTCCGACGCGGTCGTTACCTGCCGGCGTGTGAGGGGCTGGTTTGGGAATGGTACAAACGCGGCGGCTGGTCTGATCGCTCCTGCATTTGGCACAAGAACGCGCCACCGAACCGAAGGGACTGGTTCGGCAATGATTGGGAATTTGTGCTAGCGTTCAAGAAGCCAGGGGCAAAGGTTCACTTCGATTGGCGGGCCATTGCCGAGCCGCCTAAGTTCAAGACCGGCGGACGATTCCGGCAACGATCGGCAAACGGAGAGCGGCGACTTGGGAATGAATACCCCAAGAGCGATCTGGCCCACCCGCGGGACGTGGTCCGCGTAACCGTGGGCGGCGGGCACATGGGCTCAATGCTCGCGCATGATGGCGAGGCACCCTATCCGGAAAAGCTGGTCGAACGGTTCATCAAAGTGCTGACGCGCCCGGGGGACTGCGTATGCGACCCGTTCTTGGGCACGGGAACAACAGCCGTCGTTGCCGCGCGACTACAACGTCGCTTCCTGGGGATCGATCTCCGCGTTTCGCAGGTCGAGTTGGCACGAAGGCGACTCCAGCAAGGGGGACCTAATGCACGAGCAGATTAGAGACGCAATCAAGCGGGCGGCAGCGACTGACCAGAAAATTGCGATGTTTCATTACCAGGTCCTCGCCAATGCATCCGCATTGAGATCAGTTGACCCGAGCGAATTTTGCCTAGCCGTAGGCGTACCGAAAAGCTATCAAACTGAATTCCGGAAAATGCTTGCACTGGCTCACCTCATGATAGAGCAGGGAGTAAAGCTGGCCTAAGCCCTTCCGTGCCACCATCAGCGGCCGTAATCAAAACAGGCTCCCCACTTCTCCGTCATAATCAACCGCCACATGCAGGTAAACGCTCGTTGTCAACAGGCTAGCATATCCCGCCGCGGCCCGCACCTCGGCCAACGTCCGGCCGCCGGCCAGGGCGTGCGAGATGAAGGTGTGCCGGCCGTGGTGAATCGTGGGCGTCCGCCAAAGCTCGCGACCAAGCACCCAGCACGCCGTCAGAAAGCGGCGTCGCAAAACGTGCCGGTTGAGCCGTCGGCCCATGGTGGCCCGCTGCAACGAACAAACGAATGGGTCATCGCCCGCGGCGCCCTCGCTCTCGCGAAATGCCTTCCATGCCTCCAGGTCCTCGAGCGTGCTGCGATCCCACCATAGCGGCACGCGCCGCGATCGGCCGAGCTTGGCGAACTCGCCCCGGACCTGAAGATACGGTCTGCCGAGGCCGACGTGCACGTCGTCCAGGCGCACCCGGCCCGACACAAAAGAAATGGGCTTGCAACGAACGTGATTCGCCACAAGCCCATATAGTGCGTGATGCTGGGATTTGATCGGGGAGGACTCTCTGGCCCGAATTCCTTTAGCCATGACCTGGGGCATTGCGACTTCGGCTCCATCGCCTCTTGAATCCCATTTCAAGAATCCGCATGGTTGCAGTACTCCGCGCTGGCCGCCAGACTTACTTCCATGCTGAGCAGGTCCAGTCCCGAATTCACCCAGGGCGAGACCTCGCCGTCTGCCGGCGGGTTCACTCGGCCGAGCAGACCGGGGAAAAACGGTTCCGCAACCTGGCTACCGTTCCCATAGTAAGTACGCACGGCGTCGCTGCGGAATTCAGCACAGGTCACGAATAAGGTTGCCAGGCCGGCCCGCCCCATCGACGGGAGTGACCCCAACCAGCCAGCGACTTCTACGGCGCTGGCGGATCGGCCAAGAACCAGATCGTAAAGACCACGGATGTAATTGGCATTGGCATCTGCGGAGCCAAAGAGGGCAGTCGCACGGCCGGCAAACTCAGCGGACGCAAGGAGCCCCTCCATGACCTGTTCCTCGGTGCCACCGACCTGAAGGAAATTCAGCCAGGCGGCTTCTCCGCCGGCATCAGCAGTCCGGCCGAGGAATTGCTGATACATGCTGTCAATAACACGCTTCAAAGCCTCTTCCGAGCGCGCGATGGCGTTGCTCACGCCGCCGCGGCCGGCCGCTGGCAGCTGTACTACCCAGCCATTCAGTTCCTCGCCCGAGCCCGATCGGCCCAGAAAATCCTTGTACAGTTGATCTACAAAACGCTCGTCGGCACTCAAAGAATCCGCAACGCTGGCCACAGTCGTTACCGAAGCGCCCGTGCCATCGACATCATGGATTTGCACCGTCACCGGATAGAAACCGGCCTGGGTGTAAGTGTGCGTGCCGTAAACGCTGAAGGTGCCGTTCCCGTTGTAAACGACTTCCGCGGCGCTAATCTGGCCATCTCCCCAATTAATGGTCGCACCGTAATCAGCCGCGGAAGAGTCCTGGTCGATGTCGGTGAAGGAGGCGACGCCGCCGGAATAGACCGCGCCCGTGCTGGCGTTGATATTGGTGCCATGGGCCCCGAGCGTGGCTACCGACACGCCCGAGAGGCCGGCCACCACCCGGTCAGCGATGGGCGAGCCAAGGCCGGTCACAAAATCATACCCCTGGTGTGCGTAATAGGAGTTGTTGTTTCCCGTTGTAATGTCGTGGAAAGCATTGGCGGGCAAATTGTAGACAGCGTTGAGCAGGCCCATTCCGCCGAGCGGCGCCTCACCGGCCGTGGCCCGGGCCTGGTCAGCGACGGCGATCAAAGCGGCCCATTGTGGCGAGCCGGCGCTGGTGCCGCCTACGGTCTCCCAGGGAGCAGAAGGGTTGGCAAAAGAATCATAAATCCAGTATCCCGTATTGGGATCGGCGTCGTACGCAACGTCTGGGGCAACGCGACTGTAGCACTGGCCAGAAAGGAACTGTTGATACGAAGGCAATCGCTCGTAGATGCTCGGGCCGCCGCTGCTTCCATTCCACGCCGATTCGGCCAGGTAGTTCCCTTGCGAATCCAAATACAGACTGGTGCCGCCCACGGCGAGGACATAGGGTGAAACGGAAGGTACCCCTGGGTTGCCGCCGTCGTCTCCGGACGACGCGATAAAGGCGACTCCGGAATGCGCTGCAAAGATACTGTCAGCAAGGGAATTCGAGTAACCATTCTCCGCCCCACCGAAGCTCATCGACACCACATCCACGCCTGGCTGACTGGCAGCCCACTGAACCTCGTCGTAAAGGTTGTTGAAGGAATTATCATTGGCCTCCACGAGAAGGATGTTGGCCCCCGGTGCCATGGCATGAGCCCATTCGACGTCCAGGCTGATTTCCACCGACCAACCGCTGTCGCCCCGCGGCGGCACGCCGTTGACGAATTCCTTCGCCACCGCGAAGGAAGGCGGGTCCGCTAACCGAAGTACCGATCGAATGCATACAAATCGTTACTGACCGTGGGATCGTCGAAGGCGTCCACAATGGCGATTGTAGCGCCACGGCCATCTCCCAGAACGCCGTTGAAACCGATGCGATTAAATCCGTAAGCCTCACGTATCTTGGCAGGCTCGAAAGCACCGTTGGTCAAAGGCTGGATCTCGCCACCCCTGAGTGGAATCACATTCGTTACGGCGGTCGCCGACAGCATGTCCCGTGTCTCAAGGCGCTCCACGGCAAGCGGTAGCCGGGTTCTTCCAAGGCGAGCATGTTGCCGACCCTCGCCGCACAAACCCCCGAACCAGCGGAGCAGTTTCTTCATGGGTGGGACTCCTTCATTTTTGTTGAAGTCTGATGCGTTGACCGTTGTCTCTAGGAATCCCATGCAGAACTTGTCCCGGAATTGGTCTGGCGCGTGGCGATTTAGTTAAGATTGCGGCAAAGTGGCGCAAAGCACCGTACATGGAGCTCGTACCGTTTGTCCTTGCGAACCGCGCTCGTTCAGGTGACAATGCCACGATCTCCACGAACCCGAATCTCGCGTTCGTCTCGACCCCGCTGTCCGGAGGATCAGCCGTGCCCGGCGACGTCACATTCCAAGAGCTGCTGGCCCGGTTACGCTCCGGGGACGATCAGGCCGCAAGCCAGATCTTTCAGAAATTTGTCGGTCTTCTCCTGGGCAAAGCCCGGACGCGGCTCGATCAAAGACTGCGCCGGAAAACCGAGCCAGAGGACGTGGTCCTGTCCGCGTTCAAGAGCTTTTTTCTGGGCTTTCGCGAGGGAAGGCTCCAGGTGAACAGCTGGGACAGCGTGGAAGGGCTTCTGGTGGTGATCACCTTGCGCAAGTGCTGCCGCGAGATCAAACGATTCCATGGCCCATTTCGCGACGTCCGCAAAGAAGTGGCAAATCCAGCAGGGGCGGGCGATTCTGCTGTTGTTTGGGAAGCCATTGCCCGTGAGCCCACGCCTGCCGAGGCGGCGGAGTTAGCCGAGACCCTCGCGCTACTGATGAGCAGCCTTGACGCTCGGGATCAGCGCATTCTCGAGCTACGCCTTGAGGGGAACAAGGCTGTGGAGATCGCCGACCTCGTCGGCCTCACGGAGTTCACCGTCCAGGGCGTCTTGAAAAAGATCCAAAAGCGCCTCAAAAAAATGCGAGAAGAACATGCCAACGCCGAATGAGTCTTCGCAGCTAGTATGGGATCCCTCCACGGAGCTCCTTCAGATCGTGAAGCAGTTCGAAGATGCCTGGCATAAAGACGGACGCGGCGAGATTGATGACTTTCTGCCCGTGGAACGGGTCCGCCGCCAGGCCGCGCTCATTGCCCTTGTGCGAGTAGACCTGGAGCGGCGCTTCAAGGCGGATGAACCGGTTCGGATGGAGAGTTACCTGGAACGCTATCCTGAGCTAGCGGAGGAAGACGAGGTCGTTCTCGATCTGTTGGGTGCGGAATGGGCGCTGCGCCGGCGGCGCGAACCCGGCCTATGCATCGCCGAGTATCTGCAACGTTTTCCTCAGTTGCAGGTCAGGCTCCCAGCACGGCTGGCTTCAACAGGCAGTGAACAAGAACCTGTCAACGGTCCAATTCAAACTCTTGACGATCAGCGTAAAGCAGCTCTAAGCGTTCACGCCGAGTGCACGTCCCTGCCGCTGCAAATCGGTCGCTATCGGGTCGAGAAAATCCTGGGAGAGGGGGGCTTCGGCCTCGTCTACCTAGCTCACGATGAGCAGTTGCAACGGCCCGTCGCCGTCAAGGTGCCGCACCGCAGGCTGGTTGCCCGGCCCGAAGATGCTGAAGCATACCTGACCGAAGCCCGCAATGTCGCTGGCCTCGACCACCCGAACATCGTTCCCGTTTACGACGTGGGCAGCACCGAGCAGTTCCCATGTTTCGTCGTATCGAAGTATATTGACGGCACAGATCTCGCCACGAAGCTGAAGCAGTCCCAGTTCTCTATTCACGAATGCATGGAGCTGGTGGCGACGGTGGCAGAAGCGTTGCACCATGCCCACAAGCAAGGACTAGTACATCGGGACATCAAGCCGGGAAACATCCTGCTTGACAAGGACGGTAAGCCGTTTGTGGCGGATTTCGGGCTGGCCTTGCGGGAGCAGGACGTGGGCAAGGGGCCACGTTACGCCGGAACGCCCGCCTACATGAGTCCTGAGCAGGCCCGTGGCGAAGGCCATCGGGTCGATGGCCGCAGCGACATTTTCAGCCTCGGCGTGGTGTTTTACCAATTGCTGACTGGGCGGCGGCCATTCAAATCGGATTCGCCGGAGGAACTGCTCGACCAGATTGCCAGCATGGAAATTCGTCCACCCAGACAATGGGACGACACCATCCCGAAGGAACTGGAGCGGATCTGCATCAAGGCAATGTCAAAGCGGGCGTCGGAGCGGTACACGACCGCCAACGACATGGCCGAAGATCTGCGGCACTTTTTCGAGCAATCTACGCAAGAGGAGAAGCAGGCCCTTCGCTCCCATGTCTCAGCAGCCGGTAATTTGCTCGCTGCCTCGTTACGGACCCTTGTTCCCAGCCCCGTGCCTACCCCGGTTTCGGATCACCAGCCGGCCAAGATCGTCCCGAAGGGCCTACGTTCTTTCGACGCCCATGATGCGGACTTTTTTCTCGACCTGCTGCCTGGCCCTCGTGACCGTGAAGGACTGCCGGACAGCATCCGTTTCTGGAAGACCCGCATCGAGGAAGCTGACCCCGAAAAAACGTTTTCAGTGGGCTTGATCTGTGGGCCGACCGGTTGCGGCAAGTCGTCGTTGGTAAAAGCTGGGCTGCTACCTCGCCTGTCCGATGACGTGATTGCGGTCTACATCGAAGCGACCGCCGAAGACACAGAGGCAAGGCTGTTGAACGGCATCCGCAAACGCTGTCCTGCTTTGACAACGAACCTCGGTGTGACAGATGCACTGGCGAGACTTCGCCGTGGGCAGGGCATTCCAGTCCACACAAAAGTGCTGATCGTCCTCGATCAGTTTGAGCAATGGTTGCACGCAAAGAAGGACGTGGAAAACACGGAACTCGTGCAAGCCCTACGGCAGTGCGACGGAGGGCGGGTGCAGTGCATCGTCATGCTGCGGGACGATTTCTGGATGGCGATTATCCGCTTTATGCGGGAATTGGAGATTCGGCTTCTTGAAGGCCAGAATTCTGCTGCCGTCGATCTCTTCCCCATCGGACATGCTAAGAAAGTCCTGGCGGCCTTCGGTCAAGCGTTTGCTGCTTTGCCTGAAAAGTCAAGCGACATGAGCAAGGACCAAAACCAGTTTCTTGAACAGGCCGTGTCCGGTCTGGCTGAAGAAAACAAGATCATCTGTGTGCGCCTCTCCCTATTTGCCGAGATGATGAAAGACAAACCGTGGACGACCGGCTCCTTGAAAGCGGCAGGTGGTACCGAGGGTGTCGGCATACTATTTCTTGACGAATCCTTCAGTGCCACCACTGCTGCACCCGAACGCCGCTATCACCAAAACGCTGCTAGGGCAGTGTTGAAAGCCTTGTTGCCCCAAACGGGCACAGACATCAAGGGCCACATGCGGTCCCACGCTGAATTGCTGGAAGCGTCTGGGTACGCCAGCCGCCCAAAGGACTTCGGCGACCTAATCCATATTCTCGATAGCAAAACCCGGCTTATCACGCCCACCGATCTTGAAGATAAAGCTGGCGCCAAAGAGGGCTCGCCCCAAGACCGGTTAAATCAGAAGTATTATCAACTGACACACGACTATTTGATTCCCTCCTTGCGGGAGTGGCTGACCCGCAGGCAGAAAGAGACGAGGAGCGGAAGAGCAGAACTTCGATTAGCAGCGAGGGCCGCCGCGTGGATTGCCAAACCGGAGAGCCGGCTTTTGCCTGCATTGTGGGAGTGGGCCAACATTCGGCTGTTCACCTGTAAACGAGCCTGGACATCTTCGCAGCAAATGATGATGCGGAAGGCGGGACGTTACCATTCCATCCATTTAACAGTTCGTGCTTTCTTACTTGCTGCTCTCTCTCTTGCAGGATGGAGAATCAGTCGTGCCCTTGATGACGCGCAGCAAAACACTCACGCTACTATCTTGGTGGCTAATTTGCTCAATGGCGGAATAGAGCGAGTTCCTAACGTTGTAACCGAACTTAGCGCCTATCGAACTTGGGTTGATCCACAACTGAACGAAATCTTGCGAGAGTCAACTACCTCACCAACAGACAAGCTAAAGGCCAGCCTCGCTCTTTTGCCTGTAGATTCGCGCCAACTTGATTACTTGTACGAGCGGCTCGCCGGAGGAACTTCCCGACAAGAATGTGCTACAATCTGCCAGGCCCTCCAGACGCACAAAGAAGAAATTAAGGAGCGGCTGTTGCGAGCGTTCACTGATCCTCACTTAGACAGTAGTCAGCGATTTAGATTTGCCTGCATTCTCGCGGAAATGAGGTTTTCGCAACCGCCCTGGGCTTGGGTGAACTGGTCCGAAATTGCGGATGCGCTTGTTAGCAGCAAATTGAACACGGAGGTCTGGGGGTATACGTTCGGAGATTGTCCGCCTTTGATCGAGCCATTGATAAGGATATTTTACACAAGGGAAAAACCAGAGCATGCAATTAGAGCTGCAGAGATTCTTGTGTACTGTGCGGTCACTGAGCCAAAGGTCTTGGCAGACCTTGTCATGGATGCGACCGAGCAGCAGTTCGCCATGCTTATGAGGGATCATCATGCGAGCCTGCGCCCCTTTCTGACCAGGGAGATAGGCCGGAAGCTATCCGTAGATGCAACGGAGGAAGCTAGGGAGAAGCTGGCGATGCGGCAGGCGAACGCGGCGGTGGCCCTTCTGATTATGAAGCAACCGGCATGGGTATGGCCGCTCCTAAAACACAGTCCCGATCCCAGAGCACGAAGCTATTTGATCCATCGCCTGAGTGCGCTGGGTGCCGACGCCAGGGCTATCATCGATCATCTGTATCGTGAGCGGGATGTGACCATAACGCGGGCTTTGCTCCTAAGTTTGGGAGAATATAGCGAGAACTTACTTTCACCAGATTTGCTGTGGAGGTTGAAGGTGATGTACCGCGACGGCGACGATCCGGGAGTTCATGCTTCGGCGGAATGGCTGTTGCGAACATGGAAGCAGGAGCCTTGGCTGAAACATGTCAATGACGAATGGGCCAAGGGGAAGGGCCAGCGGGAAGAGCGTCTGCAACGCATCCAGCAGTTAGTCACGAAGGAGAAAGAAGAGACCCCGCCGCAGTGGTACGTCAACGGCCAGGGGATGACGATGGTTGTGATTCCTGGTCCTGTGAAGTTCGTCATGGGATCGCCGACGACGGAAGCCGGCAGGCAGGCGGGTGAGTTACAGCACAAGAAGCGGATCGGCCGGACCTTCGCCCTTGCCGCCAAGCCGGTGACGGTGGAACAATATCGGCAATTCGTCAAGGGGTACGCGCTCCCTGCGGCGCACACTGGGTTGCCCGATTTGCCAGTGGTCGGCATAGACTGGTATCGGGCGGCACGGTACTGCGATTGGCTGAGCAAGGAAGAGAAGATTCCCGAAGAGCAATGGTGTTACGAGATCAAGGGCAACGAAATCAAGCTTAAGGCGAACTATCTGAGTCTAAGCGGTTATCGGCTGCCCACGGAGGCGGAGATGGAATATGCGACCCGTGCCGGGTCGAAGACTGCCCGGTACTTCGGCGAGACGGATCACCTCTTGCCAAGGTATGCGCGATACAACAAGAACTCGGATGAGAAGACATGGCCGGTAGGAAGCTTGAAGCCGAACGATTTTGGGTTATTCGACGTGCAAGGAAACGTTTTCACATGGTGTCAGGAGAGCTACAAGGCGTATCCTCAAGAGGAAGCAAGTGACGACAAGGAGGACGATCTAGTGATTATCGGTACATGTAGCCGTGTATTGCGTTGCGGCTCGTTCTTCAGTCGGGCGTCGGACGTGTGCTCTGCCAACCGCGCCGGCAATGTGCCGGCGATGGGTGGCGACGAGTACGGTTTTCGTTTGGCGAGGACTCTACCGCTTGGCTCCATTACCACGGTCAGGTGAGCAAATGGCGATTCCGAAAACGGGCAGGCCCCAAGGGCTCACCTGTTGACGAGAGCGAATACACCGAACCGATGACGCTCGACGAGTTCTTCGACAGCTTGTCGTACATCGGCGAGGGGCTGGCCAGCCGCCAACGAGCCGACGCAAGAATGGTGGGACGCCGGGGGGCCGCCGAGCAGGCGGAAGACGCTGCGCTCGCCCGAGAGACGGCGATTGGCACGACGAAGCCGTGGCCCGAAAGGAAAGCAAAATGAGCGAGAAAACAGTCGCGTCAACTCAATATGATGACCTTCAAGGAACAATTGCGGTTGACGGCCACGATGGATCCCTCTTGCAGGACCTCGCTGCGAAATCAGACCTTAAGAAGGGCTACTTTCCCATTGGGCTGACTTACTATTCGGAGTTCCCAGGCGACGGGTCGCCTGGACAGATTTATTTGCTTGCCATCGACGAGGATCGAATCCAGGAATACGGATCAGTCATGCACTACGCCAGCCAGGCTGGACCTGTCCGCGTTCTCAGGTTCCGAGTCCACATGAAAGCCGCTGAAGTATTGAGGCATATCAAACGCGCAAACATAATCCTGGCCGACAAAGTGCTTGCTGGCAAAGATCTGAATATCGTTGATCTGCCGGACGCATCCTAAATCGTCATCACGGAGTCCGGGGAGCTCTCTCCTGGTCCTCCGGAAACGAAATAATCACCACACGCAGGGCCGACGTCGCCTTCCGCAGGAGGTTTCCCATGAGATTGTTCCGACGCACGATTTTGGTTCTCGTCGCCTTTGCCCTGGTTGCTGCACCGGCCCCCGCAAAGGACCAAGCCCGCGTGCCAACCATCGACGACCTGCTTCACATCGATGCCATCGGCAGCGTCCGCATCTCACCCAACGGCACATGGGTCGCCTACTCGGTGACGCATAGCGATTTCAAGAAAGACGCCTTCGTCACGCACCTGTGGATCGCCCAGCCGGCCAGCGGCCGCAAATACCAGCTCACCCGAGGCGACAAGTCAGCCGGCGACATGGCCTGGTCGCCGGACAGCTCCTGGGTGGCCTTTACCAGCGACCGCGCGGGCGACAAGAACCAGATCTTCGCCATCCCGCCCGACGGCGGTGAGGCCGTGCAGCTCACGAAGGTCGACACCGGCGTCAGCGGCTTTCAGTGGTCGCCGGACGGCAAGACCATCGCCTTCACCGCCGCCCCATCGAAGAAAGAACTCACCAAGAAGCGCACGGAGCATCTGGGCGATTTCGCGGTCATGCAGCACAACCTCGCCTGGTTCAACCACTACCTGTGGGGCGATCCGCTGCCGGACTTTGCTAACCCGGAGATACCCAAAGGGGGCAAGTCGGCGGACACCCCGTCGCAGTGATTTCTCCTGGGCGATGTGGCCATGTTGGTGCGGGCACTAGACTTGTAATATTCAATAGCATTTCCGTACTTTCGCCACAAATTTGCCAAGATTTTTCAAGACCGCCACAGACCGCCAGGTGATTTGGCGGACGGATTAATGAGAATCTGTTCCGGGTGAGTGCAATGATGAAGCCTCCAAAAACCGTCCGCCAATGTGAATGTGATTGGCGGGCGGGCGGACGTGGACAGGGACGGCCAGAAGCGGACAGGTCCGGAATCACACAAGTTCCCGCCAGTTGGCCATGACCGTATCCATCACATCCTCAACCTCACCGGTAAACGCCATTTTGGTCATGGCCAGGGCGAAGCCCTTGGCTTGCTGCACGGTCGCCTTCGGCGGCATGGCGAGGACGTTCGGGTCGGTCACGACGTCCACCAGGGCCGGCCCGCTGGACGCCAGCGCCTCCGCCAGCGCGGGGCGGACTTCCGCCGGATCCTCGACCCTCAGGCCCTTCAAGCCGATGGCCTCAGCGAGTTTCGCGAAGTTGGGGTTCTTCAACTCGCAGCCGTAATGCGGCAGGCCGACGACCGCCATTTCCATTTGCACCATGCCCAGGCGGTGGTTGTTGAACAGGACGATCTTGAGCGGCAACTGGTACTGGGGGATGGTCAGGAGATCGCCCATCAGCATGGCCAGGCCGCCGTCCCCGGACAGGGAGATCACTTGCCGGCCGGGGTAGGTCAGTTGCGCGCCGAGCGCCTGCGGCAGGGCGTTGGCCATCGACCCGTGGTTGAAAGACCCCAGGAAGCGCCGGCCCTTGCCGGCACGCAGGTAGCGGGCGCCCCAGACGGCGCACATGCCGGTGTCGATGCTGAACACCGCCTCGGGGCCGGCCAGCTCGTCCAGCGTGGCGGCGACGAATTCGGGGTGGATCGGCCGCCGCTTGCTGACATGATCCACGTAGGCGCGGAGCTTTCGCCGGGCGGTTTGGTGCTGTTCGAGCATGCCGTCCAGGAAGGCCCGGCCGGCTTTCGGCTCCACGAGCGGCAGCAGGGCCTGGATCGTGTCGCGCACGTCGCCGCACAGCCCCAGGTCAAGCTTCGACCGCCGGCCCAGCCGCTCGGGGCGAATGTCGATTTGCGCGATCTTGGGGCTTGTCGGCATGAACGTCTCGTAGGGAAAATCGGTGCCGAGCAGCAGCAGGACGTCGCACTCGTGCATGGCCTTGTAAGCGGCGCCCCAGCCCAGCAGCCCGGTCATGCCCACGGCGCAAGGGTTGTCGTATTCGACCCACTCCTTGCCGCGGAAGCTGTAGCCGACCGGCGCCTTGAGCTTCTCGGCCAGGGCCACGACCTCGTCGTGGGCGCCGGCACAGCCGATGCCGCAGAAGAGCGCCACCTTCCGCCCCTTGTTCAGGAGATCGGCCAGACGGGCCAGGTCGGCATCCGCAGGCCGGACCAGCGGGGACGCTGTCACGGGCCCGAACGCCCCGGTGTCCGAGGACGTCGCCTCGGCCGCCACATCGCCGGACAGCACGATCACGGCAACGCCCCGCTTGCTGACCGCATGCTGCAGGGCGGACTGCACCACGCGCGGCGCCTGGCGGGCGTTCGAGATGAGCTCACAGTAGTGGCTGCATTCACGGAACAGCTGGTCCGGGTGGGTCTCCTGGAAGTAGCCGGTGCCGATCTCGGAGCTGGGGATATGGGCGGCGATGGCCAGCACGGGGGCGCCGCTCCGGTGGGCGTCGTACAGCCCGTTGATCAGATGCAGGTTGCCGGGGCCGCAACTGCCCGCACACACGGCCAGTTGACCGGTGAGCTGGGCCTCCGCTCCGGCTGCGAAGGCCGCGGTCTCTTCGTGGCGGACATGCACCCAGTGGACCTTGCCACTACGGCGGATGGCGTCGGTCACCGGGTTGAGGCTGTCGCCGACGATCCCGTAAATGCGCTGGACGCCTGCCTGGGCAAGGGTGTCCACCAGCTCTTCTGCCACGGTCCGGGACATGATTTGTCTCCTTTTCGCTCAATGATCGGATGGATGTTCCTCTCAGCACTCCACGGACGAGAAAGAGAATGCAGACCTGAAGTCAGCGCTGATCCTTTTCTGTTGCCGGCGTCAGAAGGTTGCCTCGTCCGGCTTGCCGCCAGTTTTGCTCGGTGGCGGCGGTCTGCTGTGGACGAATGTTCCATGGCGCCATCCGCTTCAGGATTCCGTCCCTCACGATCAACGTGTGCAACAAAATCGCCCCAAAGTGAGCAAGGAATGTCAGGAAAAAGAGGTAGGCGAGGATGGTGTGCGTCTTCCGTAACACCGCATATAGCATGGCATCGTGCGGAAGGATGAAAGGCAGATGCAGGGACCCATAAAGGACAATCGGATAGCGCGCCGCCGACAGCATTCCCCAGCCGACCAGCGGGAGAACGAACATCAAACCATACATCGTGAGTTCGGACGCCGTTGCCGCCAGACGTTCCGCGCGCGACATCGTGGCTGGAAAAGGCGGCAGCGAAGTCAATTGCCGGTTCACGAAGCGAACGACAACCAGGATCAGAATCGCAATGCCCAGCGGGCGATGGATCGACAAGAGCACATGGTAGTCGGCCAGCGAGGCGACCATGGCCACGCCGATGCAAAGCATGGTCAAGACCATGGCGGCCATGGTCCAGTGCAGCAGTCGCGAGAAGGCGGCGAATTGGCGGCGTTCGCTTGGCATCCTCAGTCTCCTTTCCGTACTTCGGCAGGGGTGATCGCGCTCGGCTGCTTCGTCTCGCCTTCACGCCTGGTGAATGACTGCGAGTACACCGCCGAGCGAGCGCTCAGCAAGGGATCGTCCGATGGCGCGATGCCCGCGGGCAATACCAGGGGATCGAAGTTGATATCCGTGGCGGCACTGGTTTCGTCGCTGTCCACTTGATCGAGTGTCAGGGTTCCCACATCCACCTGTTCCCGCCCCGCCGGCCAGGCGATGGTGGCGTCATTGGTGGGATCGCCCGGTTGTCCAATGATGATGATAAGATGCCAGCGCAACGGCTGACGGTGTATCGCTGCGATCAGCGCGTCAAACAGGTAATTCTTGTCCTTGGGCGCCGCAGCAGTGCCGGCAGCCTCGAACGGCTGCAGCGGCGTCATCAACCACCGTACCGGGATGGAGTCGCCCGCCGCATTGATGAAGCGAAACGCATTCAGACTGTGGAACGTGCTGTTCTCGAACCCCGATGAGGGTGGCTGGCCCTTGATGACCGTGAAGGCCTGCGCGGTTTCCGGATGGCCTGCGAGAAACGCCTGCATCTTGGCGGGATCGGGCTTGTGCGTACTCGGGTCAGGCTTCGACGCGATCATTTGCTCGTAAAATGCCGCGGGTGTACGGAAGGGAAACACCGGCAGGTTGATCATCGCGGTCCGCCACAGCTCGCCGTCGGGCAGGGAAAACTGCAGTCCCAGGCCGCGCACGGCAGCCGGCGTGTCGGCCGCATAGGGCTGGCCGCCCCCCAGCGAAAAGCGACCGAGCACGGGCACGCGCCCCGGTTGAAAGACGACGGCCTTCGACAGACGCACGCCATTGCCATTGCTCTCAAAGGACCCCGAAACGCCCACCCCCTTGGCATGATTGAGCCGGAAGCCGGGATGCACTCCATTGACTTGCTCGAAACCATCGGCGAACCGCGCGGGGGTCAGCTCGTGCGGCGTAAACCAGCCGCCGAGATAGGCGAACGCTCCGGCGACCGCCGCTAGGACCACGCCGATCAGCGCGAATCTTGCCAGCATGCTGGCCCTGCCGAGGCGCGGCCGCTCGGCTTCTGCTGGTGCTTTTAGGTCGCTAATCATTTGCTGCTCCGATATTGTCCGCGTGAACGAGAGGCGCATCGACGACGTGCTCGGCGACGAACCAGACTTGCAACTCGTTGGTGCGGATCACCTCGCTGACTAGCAGATCGTTGGTGCCGTCATCGCCTTCCTGAGCAGCCTGGCGGGCCATCGCCCGCGCTTCCTTGAGTATGATCTCATGCGCGTGCAGCAAGCGCGAGATCTGCACGGGCACCTCTTCGCGTCCCTTGGGCGGCCGCGGCACCAGGGTCATCTCAGCCACATCGGCGGACATCGCCACACTCACGCCGCCCAGCAGCATGATGCGCTCGGCGATCCGGTCCACCAATTCGTTCTGCTCGCCATAGTGCTTGTCGAACAGCAGGTGGAGCTGGTAGAAAGTCGGGCCGGACACCTGCCAGTGATGTTTCTTGTAGAGGTCGCGGAGCGTGATGGTGTCGGCAAGGACCTGGTTCAGGTTGGCCACACTCGCGCGCCGCGTATTCTCGGCGAGGGCAAGCGGCATGGCGACCACCGACCCAAACGCCTGGATCTCGTGGGCGTGCTGTCCGGTCAGGGGCGCCGCGCTGGGCACGATGCTGGTGGTCCTGGCTTTACTCATTTTCGGCTCCGAACGGCTCGAGGTTGCATTGACGCTCATTGCTTGTTCTCCTGTTTCTTAGAGGAATGGTCCTTTTCTCTCTCTTGTCTCGGCCCGCGATACAAAACTAAGCGTGCCGGGTAACGCAAAGAGTCGTTACAGGGCGGTAGCCGGTCGTTCTCGCCTTCGGACTAACGCACGGTGCATGCCAAACCGCGGCGAATCCGCTGGCAAGTGCTGCGATGCTTCGACGTAGGATACCGCGGTGCAAGGAGGCAGCGAAAGCCACGGATCGCGCCGCGTAGTCCCTCGCCTCGGCGCTTTGAGCAGGGCAGGTTTCTTGCCGGGCGGATAACTTTTGTTCCACTCTCCACAAGTCCGCGGCTCCGCTGCTGGACCAACCGGCAGGAGCGGCTGCGATACGAAGCGTGGCGACGTAAGCGCGCCTAACGTTCTGCCCACGTCTCGGCGGCTCATGTCGACCGCGGGATGGCGGCGAACAGGGCATTGAGTCCCTCGGCCATCGTCGGGTGCGTGAGAATGGCGTCGCGGAAAACCGTGTAGGGCAGGCCGCCGAGCATCGCCGTCTGCACCGCGGCCATGACCTCCCCGGCCTCGGGACCGATCATCGTAAAGCCGAGAATGCGTTCTCCGGCTGCCTCGACGAGCACTTTCATGAAGCCGGCTGTCTCTCCAGTGGTCCGCGTGCGTAGCACGGCGCTCATCGGCAGGCGGGCGACACGCACGGCGATTCCCCGCTGCCGGGCTTCCTCTTCGCTCAGGCCGACGCGCGCCAGCGGCGGGTCCGTGAACAGACAGTAGGGAACGAGGCGGTCGCCTGTGCTGCGCTTGCCCCCGGCAAGGTTGTCCCGGATGATCCGAAAGTCGTCGAAGGACACATGCGTGAACTGGGGGCTGCCGGCACATTCGCCGATCGCCCAGACCTCGGGCGCGGTCGTCTCGAGCCGGTCATTGACTTTGACGTAGCCCCGCGCGTCCAGTTCGACACCGGCCACGTCGAGTCCGATCGCGGCCGTGTTGGGAGTACGTCCCGTCGCGGCCAGGATATCGCTGCCGGCGATGGTCTGTTCACCCCCAGCCGTCCGTACGCGCAGGCGGACGCCCGCTCCCGATTGTCCCTCGACGCGAAGCACGTCGGCTCCGACAAGGACGTCGATTTCTTCGGCACGGAGAATGCGCCGGACTTCTTCCGCGATGTCCGGATCCTCGCGGCCCAGGAGTTGAGGCCCGTGCTCGACCACGGTGACACGGCTGCCGAAACGCCGGTACGCCTGGGCAAATTCCAGGCCCACATAGCCGCCGCCCAGGACGAGCAAATGCTTGGGCACCCAGTCCAGTTCGAGAAGCTCGATATTCGTCAGCGGCCGGGCGTCCGCCAGGCCGGGAATCGCTGGAATCGCGGCGTGGGTCCCGAGGTTGAGGAAAACGCGGTCGCCGGTTAGCACGCGGGTGCCACCGTCATTCAAGTGGACTTCGAGTGTTTTCGGCGCCACGAAGCGCCCCGCGCCCATAATCAATTCGGCGCCGCTGGCCTTGTATTTCTCCAGGTGCATGGCGATCAGGCCGTTAACCATGTCGCGTTTGCGTTCGCGCACGCGCACCATGTCCAGCGCGGTCGAGCCCGTCACCATGCCGAATTTCTCCGCGCGGTGAACCAGGTCCGCGATCTTCGCGCTCCAGATTTCGTTCTTGCTGGGGAGGCAGTTGATGTTCGGGCAGGAGCCGCCGATCCACTTGCGTTCCACGACGGCCGTGCGGCGTCCCGATTTGGCCATGTGCCAGGCCAGGTACTTGCCGCCCTCGCCGCTGCCCAGGATCAGAACTTCATAGCGTTGAGGTTGAGACATGCTTCATCTCCTGGTTGCAGTGTCAGTCATTGCTTTACTAAGCGTGGCGGGCGGACAACCTCCTGTGTGCCAGGCTGTTGCACCGGAGTTATCCGCGTCTAACGCAGCCGCCGTTGAACTTGCAGGTCGAGGAATTGCTCGGCGCCGTGGCGGAACGGCAGCTCCAGGCCATGCGCGAAGTCCGCCCGCAAACCGTGCGCCAGTTCTTCGCCCTGGCCAACCAGTACATGCGCTGGGAATTGAATGACCTGGCCCGCCGCTTAGATGGACAGCCCTCCGCCGTGGGGCTGCAAGAAGACCTGGTGCCGGCGCCGCCCAGCAGTGCCTCCGGGCTGACGCCAAACGGCCGCCGTATGCTGGAGGCCATTGATACCCTGCCGGAAGACGAGCGAGAAGCGTTTGGCCTGGTGCGGGTCCAGGGGATGACGCAAACCGAAGCCGCCCGCGTGCTGGGTGTAGCTGCCGTCACGGTAAAGCGGCGCCTGAATCGCGGCCTGAGGATTCTGACCGAAAAACTGGCTGACCTTCGCCCGGGTTAGGCGTATATTCAGGACCGGTTTGCTTACACCTTGGCAAAGAATTCATCGGACCCGGCGATTGCGGCAATGACCTGTTGATCGGTCTCTCCATGCTGCAGGGCGTTTACGAAGGAGTTCAGGCCAGCCATGTCGGCCGCGCGGTTGAGGAGGTTCTGATAGAAGCCGCGCACCAGATCTTGCTGAAACTCCAGGCCGCCAAAGACGTCTGCCGCGACCATGCCGGTTGTGGTGCCGTGGGCGAGGGCCATGTCAAACGCGGCGCGCCCGGTCGGATCGACCGCGCGATTCAGAGCATCCTGGTAGAGAGCGTTCAGGAAGCCGTCATTCGTGCCGCCGCCACGCTGCTGGAAGTACTCGGGCGAGCCGACCATGATCGCTTCCACTTGTTCCAGCGTCCCGCCGTTTGCCAGGAAGTTCGTAAACCCGGTCAGGCCCCCGGTATCGGCGGCGCGGTGCAGGAACTGGTTATACAGTCCCCTCACCTCATCCGCCCGGAACTCCATGCTGTTTTCGATGTTGAGCACTACCTGACCGCGGGAAACACCCTGGTTGAGCATACCGGTGAATGCGTTAAGACCGAGCTGATCCACCGGCCGGTGCAACAAATCGAGGTATACCTGGGCCACGAAGCGCTGGTTGGCGGTTTCGGCCTGAAGCGAGCCCAGCAGACCGTGTGTGGCGCCAAAGATCGTGGCCGGCGCATCGGTGACGCCGGCCGTGAAGAATAGGGTGTTCGCGCTGCCGGCGGCGCCGCCGTTGCCGAACCTGAGCGCCCACAGATTTCCGATCGTGATCGGGTTGCCACCCGCGTCCTTCAGTACATCGACGAACTGGCCGCTCGAGTTGAAGGCGTTGATATGCCCGTCGCCGAAGTTGCCGACGAGCAGGTCGCCGCCGAGGTTGCCGAAGCTCGCGGGAGCCAGGGCCACGCCCCAGGGGGAATTGAAATGGCCCTGGCCCGTGAGAGTCGTCTCCAGCACGCCGTCACGGGTGTACTCGGCTACGAAACCGCCCGTGCCCGTGTCGGCGTTGGTGCCGGCGTCGAACTGGGCATAGGTAACGAAGATATGGCCGTTGATGTCCTGGACGTTGAATGGGCGGAAGCCCTGGGGAATGGCGCTATCTTGAAAGGCGTTTTGATCGACCTGCTGGAAGCTGCCGTTGAAGACATCGACCGTGCCCTTGCCCCAGTCCGCCGCGTAGAGCAAGGTGTTGCCCGCGGTGCTGCTGGTGTCCATGGCCAGACCGGTATAGATGGCCCCGGAGTTGTTGATCGCCATGATGGCTTTCGTGCCGATCCCGTTCCAGCCGTCAATCATGCCGTCGAGCGTGGCGAACAAGAAAATGCTGGGCGCAGTTGTCCCCGCGGCCGTGACAGCAAAGTCGCTGCCGTTGGCGTCGGTGTTGAAGACCGTGCCGGTCGGCGTGGCGTGCGTGAACGGACTGCCGGCGGCGCTGGGAATGGTGACGACGAGCCCGTTCTTGTTTCCCTGGCCGTCGTAGAGCGTGGAGAAACCATTCTGGTTGTCCGACACCCAGAAGGACGTGTTGCTGCCGGCCGTCAACCCCCAGGGGTTAATCAGTTGCGCGTCCGTGAAAGCCGCCAGGCCGGGGATGTCCGAGACCAGGTTGGTCTGGATAAAGCCCGCGGCGAGCAGCTCGCGCGCTTCCAAAGCCTCGACCATCAAAAGGCGATGGCGCTGCCGCGCGTCGCGCGGCCGCCGGTGAAAAGTCCGCAACAGATTTGAAAACCAATTACGCATAAAGTAGCCTCTTCTTCTTCGGAGAAAGTCTGTCCCTCAAAGTTCCGTATGCCCTCTCTAAGGTAACGGACCTGGTTAAGCAAAGCGGGCGCGATTTCCGCGACACTTCGCGAAAAGTGCAGGCGGAGTGACGAGTGGCCAGTGACGAGTGGCGAGGGACGAGTTGGCACTCATCACTCGTCACTGGTCACTGGCCACTCGTCACTCGTCACTTGCGTATGGCCGTTACGCTCCTTCGAGGGCGGCGTCCACCACAGCCAGCGCTCCCTTGCCCTCGACATAGGACACCTTGGTCAGCCCCAGCATGCGCCGCAACTGGTCGGCCGCCACGTCCTTGATCGGACCGGGAGATGCGGCCTTGCCGGGTTCCGGTTGCGGAAAGGCGGTGGAGCGGGCGGTGTGGAAGGTCATGTTGCCTTCGACTTTTTGCAGAATCTGGTGGATGTGGCCGTTCAGCACCGTGACCGAGCCGAAACGCTTGAGCAGCGCCAGCGCCTGGCCGCTGTCCTGCGTCCCCCAGCCCCACTTTTCGTATACCGTCCAGAGCGGCACGTGCGCGAACACGACAATCGGCGTGCTGTCGCCCAGCCCGGCCACGTCGTTCTTGAGCCAATCGAGCTGTTCATCGCCCAGGGTGCCCAGGCCGCCCGGTTTGAGGTTGGCCACATTGACCAGGCCGATGAAGTGCACGCCCTTCTGATCGAAACTTTGCCAGCCGAGCCCTTTGGTGCCCTTGCCGAAGCGTTCGAGATAGAGTTTGGCGTCATCGGTGAAAATGTCATGCTCGCCGGGCACGTAGACAATGTTGCCGACCTTCGCGGACTTGAGCACCTCGGCAACGGTGTCAAATTCCTCGGGCTTGGCGAGGTGCGTCAGGTCGCCCGTATGAATCATCAGCTCGGGCTGGGCCGGCAGGGCGTTGATCTGATTGATGGTCTGCTGCAACGTGCCGATGACGTCCTTGTTCGGCTCTTTCTTGAAGCCGATGTGGCTGTCGCTGATCTGCACGAACGTGAAATCTGCCTTGGCCGCCTGGGCCGCTGCCCGCGCAAACGACCGGGATGTCAGCAGGCCGCCGGCCGCGGCCCAGACCACGCCGGTGCCGGCCCAGGCCATGCATTCGAGAAAACCGCGACGGTCCACGCCGTCATCGGAGTGATTGTGCGTAATGCGCTTCGCCATGCGAGATCTCCTTTTGGAAACGGGTAGTTACTTGACGATGATCTGGCCGGTCATCTTGGGATGCACGGCGCAGAAGTAGTTGTAGGTGCCGGGTTCGGTGAACACGTGGGCGTACTTTTGGTCGCTATCCAGGGTGCCGGTGTCGAAACGCTTGGGTTTGCTGGTGCTGGTCGCGGTGTGCGGCACGTCGTCGTGATTGATCCACACCACGCGCGTGCCCGGCGCGATGGTCACCGTGGCGGGTGCGAAAGTGAAATTGTCGATGACGATTTCCTGCACGGGGCCGCTTGCTTTTTGGGCAGATTCGGCCGCGGCTTTCATTGCCGGTGCTTCGTCGATTTTCTGGGTGCAGCCCACGAGCACAGCGACCGGCGCGAACAGCAGGAGCAGAACGATTGTTTTCCGCATTGAATGGCGCATGTTTGATCCCCTCGGTACAACAGTGAATGCAAACGCTACAGGGACCTATACGCCTTGGCTTGCCGAAATATTCCCGAAGAAAATTTCTCGCAGAGTACGCAGAGAGCGCAGAGCAAGAACGGATGGAGTTCTCTGCGCTCTCTGCGTACTCTGCGCGAGGCTTCTTGAAGTGCCGGGAATAAAATGACGGCGGCGGCGTATACTTAGATGAGGGCTAATTCGCGAGGAAGACCGCTTGGCAGAGGCAAGCCGGCAGACACGGTATGAGCAAATGCTCTTGCCGCATCTGAACGCCGCTTACAACCTGGCCCGTTGGCTGACGCACGACGAGCATGATGCCGAAGACCTGGTGCAGGAAGCGTACCTGCGCGCGCTGCGCTTCTTCGACAGCTTTCACGGCGACAACGGCAAGGTCTGGCTCCTCACGATTGTGCGGAACACGTGCTACTCGTGGCTGCGGCGCAACCGGCCGGACAAGCTGGCGGAGTCCTTTGATGAGACCGTGCATTCCGCCGCGGATGAGGCCTCGAACCCGCAAAGAGCCCTTCTTCAGGAAGAAGAGAAACAAATGCTTCGCGACGCGCTGGGGGAACTGCCGATGGAATACCGTGAGGTCCTGATCCTGCGTGAACTGGAAGGACTCAGCTACCGCGAGATTGCCACGGTGTCCGGCATCGCCATTGGAACCGTAATGTCGCGGCTGGCGCGCGGCCGGGAACGGCTTCACCAATGTTTGACGCAACAACTCGACAAGGAACCCTGATGTGAACACTCACGACCTGTTGCACGGCTATCTGGACGGCGAACTCGACCTGGTCCGCAATCTGGAGTTTGAACAACATCTGCAGTCCTGCCCGGCATGCAGCCAGTCCCTGGAGCAACAACAGTACCTGCGCACAACCCTGAGCGGGGCGGGCTTATACATGCAGGCGCCCGCGCGTTTGCGGGAACGGCTTCAAAAACGTCTGCATGAGGCCGCCCCACCGGATGAGACCGCTGCCCCGGCGCCGCGGCGTCGCTGGCGGCCGGAGCATTTGCTGGCGGTGGCGGCTTCGCTGGCTTTGCTGGCGCTCAGCGGTTGGGCCTTGGTTCAGGTCGCCTCGAAGTCGTCCGGCCGGGATTTCCTGGTCAAGGAGCTGGTGGCCAGTCATATCCGCTCGCAACTGCTGCTTGCTCACGGATTCGACGTCGAATCCTCGAACAGTCACACCGTCAAGCCGTGGTTCGACGGCAAGGTAAACTTTGCTCCGCCGGTGCGCGACTTTAAGGACCAGGGATTCCCCTTGAAAGGCGGCCGCCTGGATTACCTCGACGATCAGCCGGTGGCGGCCCTGGTCTACAAGCGGCGCGATCACGTCATCAATCTGTTCATCTGGAAGCCCGCCGATGCCGCCGACAGCCCTGTCCAGCGAAAAACGCAACAAGGCTTCCATCTAATACACTGGACGAGCGGCGGCTTAACCTACTGGGCCGTTTCCGATCTGAACATGGAGGAGTTGGAAAAGCTCGTGGGGCTGGTTCAGAACGTGGGGCCGTGAAGATCGAGCGCGGGGCAAAGATCCCGGCATAACACCGCCAGAGTAACACCGCCATCGTGCATGGGGTTGGCGGTGTTCGTCCTGGCCTGCATCGCATAAACCGTATTACCGCGCTTTACCTTGCGCGGCTTCATCTCATAACCGTTATGAGATGCTCCGCTTGCAGGGGGTAACAGGGCCAAATACAGGGCCATACAGGGCCACCGTGGCCCTGTATGATTAAAGACACAAATACCGTGATTGCATAGGCTTGCGGCACTCAGATGGCAACCGGGCCACAGGGCCAACACTTTTGGCATCGTACGACAATCCGGGTTGCGAAATGTTCGCCCGCAGCGAAAGCGCGTGTGACAATCCCGAGTTTGCCAGTTTGCCACGTTTTTTGAGGTGGGGGGTATGAACAGTTCTTGTCCGCCCTTGGCCGTAGTTCGCCCGCCAACTACTTGGCGAACTATGGCGAAGTTGAAAAAAGTTGCCGAATTCTTGCGGGAACCCTCGGAATCGTATTGACGGTAAGCGCGCCTGATGCATCGAAGCACCCAAGATGGCCAGATGGCCATCTTGGCATAAAGGCGTTTACTGCTGCGCGTCGCTTGCGGGATTCTGGCGATCTGCTCCAGATGGTATAATCGCAATATGAGCTCATCCACATCTATCACCTGGCACTACCTAGCTCCAAACCCAAAGTCCTGCTACAAGCAGCTGTTCGTCAAGGGCACGCGCATCCGCGCCCGCGTCCTTTACGGGATGTTTATGAGCGCTGCTGAGCCGATGACGCCGGAGGAAATTGCGGCAGCGTTCAATCTGCCTTTGGAGGCCGTGCAGGAAGCCATCGTCTATTGTCGAAGCAATCCGCCGGAAATTGCCAAGGACTTCGAGCGCGAAGAACGGCTAATGGAAGCGAGCGGCATGAATGACCCGGAGTACAAATGCGGCGGGAGGTTCAAGGTCGTGACTCCCGAAGAAGTCGCTCGGATTCTGAAATCATGAGGCATCGTGAGCGCCATTCGCAAGCTCGAAGCGGCCAGCGTGCCGATTCAGAATGAATTCATCATCTTGAACCACTGGCGTTGACGGAGATACTGTCTCCGCGCCGTTCTCCGCAAGAGTGTCGATGAACAACGTGCAGGACGCTTTCCATCTTCCGGCCCGTTCGGCCCGGGACCGTCTCAGAGCCGGCCTTTTAAACATCCGACGGCAGCCTGCTCGCCACCAGCGGAGTAGACGGGACCGTCCGTCTCTGGGACGTCGCCAAACACGCCTCGGTCGCCGTCCTACGCGGGCACACCGACACCGTCTGGCGGGTGGCCTTCCACGCCGACGGCCAACTGCTGGCCTCGGGCTCCAGCGACAAGACCATCCGCCTCTGGGATGCCCAAACCCACGAGCAACTCGCGGTCATCCCGCTGGGGAGTAGTGACTACAGCGTGGCGTTCAGGCCCGACGGCACGCGGCTGGCCGCCGGCTGCGCCGACAACACCGTCCGCCTGATCGACGTCTCCCGCCGCCAGCAAGTCGCCGAACTGCGCGGCCACACCGACTACGTCCATGCCGTCGCCTGGAGCCCGGACGGCACCCGCCTCGTCTCCGGCTCCGGCGACTTCACGGTGCGCGTATGGGATTCGCTGTCGGTCCAGGAGCGGGCGTAGCGCGTGGTGACGAAGTAGCGGATTCCCGCGCTGCGGCCCTGAGAAAGAGAGGACTCTGGCGCTGCTCCTGTTAAAGATGGCCGGCACCGAGATGAGAGTTACCGCAACTGGCAACAACGCCTGGATTAGTGGGTAAAACGGGTCGCAGCAGAAGACCGCGCCCTATTTTATCCGCAAGCCAAACCTATGCAATGACCTTCGAAGTGTCCCTTGAGCTCTTCCATCCGTGGCCAGCGATGGTAATGGTGGATACAATCCCCGTAGATGAACAAGCTGAATGCCGATTTCTGGCTGGCAGCTCGGGTGCGGCAATGCGCCGCAGATGATGTCATACGTATCGTCATCAGGTTTATGGTTATCAGGTTCTTTGCTGCCAAACGCGAGGACGATTTTCGGGACTCCTTCGTCCGCTGGGTGCTCCTTCCCCGTCCTCCAAAACAAAGGGAATCAAGCGGTTTCGGTTCGGTCCGCCCAACTCTCCTCTGCCCGGAATTCCTGCCTGCCTTCATCCTTATGTACGTCTGGTTGCTGCATCCCCGCATAGGGGGGGCAGTAACCTGACCTGTGCGGAAAGGGTTATGTCCCCCCTTCCTCCTCCGCACAGACCGAAAAAGAGGTGTACGTGTGGAGAAGTTCCTCGAAAAAATGGCGGAGGGTTTCTGGCGGTACGTGAATAGCCTGGGCTTCTGGAAGGCGATGACCTTGCTTGTGGTTGTCATCTTTTCCATCGCCTTTGCCGCAGCTATGATGAATCGCTTGATGCCGTAAACGACAGGACCAGTTCGATTGGAAGGGGCCGACAGCTGTTGTTGTCGGCCCTTTTCATTTGTCGTCGATACTGCCCTGGCTGCCACTGGACGCAGATGAGCGTGCTTGGTTTACTTAATGGGCGAGCCGAATCCGGCACGGACGTGAAGAAGGCCGCCGTGCCGACACACAAACGCCTGCGAAGTATGCCGTGTAAAGGGAAACCCGCAATCAACAGCGCGCTCGTCTCGCAAGTAACCGTCTAAAATAGAGGCAATAATGAGTCAGCAGAAGGTGAAACGGGAAAGGGTAACCGACACGTTGGGAGGCGTGCTCGAAGCGCAGATCGCCAAGCTGCGCAACCTGTTCCCAGAAGTAATTGTCGAGGGCAAGATCGACTTCGACAGGCTAAGGGCGACCCTCGGCAGTGCGACGGAATCTGGCCCGGGGCGTTTTTCCTTCTCGTGGGCCGGCAAGGACGATGCCCTAAGCCTGCTTCAGACACCGAGTCGCGCGACACTAATCCCCTGCCAAAACGAATCGGTAAACTTTGAGACTTCCGCCAATGCCTTCATTGAGGGCGATAACCTCGAAGTGCTGAAGCTGCTCTTTAAGCCCTATTTCGGTCGGGTGAAGCTCATCTACATCGACCCGCCGTACAACACCGGCCAGGATTTCGTCTATCCCGACAACTACGCTGATCCGCTCAAGACCTACCTGCAACTGACCGGCCAGAGCGACGAGCAGGGAAACCTTCTCACGAGCAACCCGGAGACCAGCGGGCGGTATCATTCCACTTGGCTGTCCATGATGTACCCGAGGCTTTTTCTGGCCCGCCAGCTGCTCCGAGATGACGGGGTTATCTGCATCAGCATTGACGACCACGAGGTACACCACCTGCGGATATTAATGAACGAAGTCTTCGGCGAAGAGAACTTCGTCGCGCAATTGGTTTGGAAAAGCCGTCAATACCCCGACGCACGAGCTACCAGTGGCATTTCCACAGACCACGAGTATATCCTTGTCTATTCAAGGTCTGAACAGTTTCGCTTTCGGGGCACCGAGCGCGACGAATCAAAGTTCTCAAACCCTGACAACGATCCTGGCGGGTTATGGATGAGCCGGAGTATTCTCGGTCTCGCGACTGCCGAACAGCGACCGAATCTGCACTACGAAATCGTCGATCCCACGACGGGGAATCGTTTCGCTCCGGCCCCCAACACCGGATGGCGTTACGGAAAAGACAAGATGCAAAAACTCATTGAGGCTGGATGCATCCTCTTTCCACCATCGCCGGACGGCAGACCACGTGAGAAGAAATTCCGCAAGGACATGATGAGTGAATTCATCGGGTTCCCCAGTATCATTCAAGACGTATTCACCGCGCAGGGCACCGCAGAAATCCGCGACCTGTTCGGCTATCAGGCTATTGATTTCCCCAAGCCAACCGCCTTGATTCAGCGCATCGTGGAACAGAACACGTCAGGCGATGACTTGATCCTCGATTTCTTCGCAGGAGCTGGCACAACTGGTCATGCTGTTCTCGCTCAGAATCAAAAAGATGGAGAGAATCGCTCCTTCATTCTTGTTCAACTCCCTGAGCCGACTAGCAACGCCGAGCATTCGACTATTGCCGAAGTCGGAAAGGAGCGATTGCGCCGAGCAATTCAGCGTTTGAAAAAAGAGACCGAAGGCCAACTCGACATGCAGGACAAAGACGCCCCCGACGACCTTGGCTTCAAAGTCTTCAAGCTGGCCAAGCCCAACATTGAGCAGTGGGTACCCGACCCAGAGCGGGACCCGGACAGCTACGCGAAGAAACTCGGCCTATTCGACGACCCGCTTGTTGCCGGATGGACGCCTGAAAACGTCCTTTGGGAAGTGGCATTGCGGGATGGGTTCGGCCTGAACTCCAAGTTCGAGAAGAAAGAACCCGCCAACGGGATCACCATTTACGAGATCACCGATCCCGACAAAGATCCGCCGCAGACCATTGCCGTGTGCCTCGACGAACAGGTTCGCGTCGAATTGAGCAAGCACTACGCGTTGAGTCCTGACAGTGTGCTGGTCTGTCGTGACAAGGCGCTGAATGACACGGCTGCTGCGAACCTGGCCCTTCAATGCAGGCTGAAAACGATCTAGGGAGGGCAGGCCGATGCGATTCCAGTTCGACGGTAACCAGGCTTTCCAGCTTCACGCCATCGAGGCGGTTGCCGACCTGTTTCGCGGGCAACCCCGCGTTGCCCCTGATTTTAGCACGTTCGCGTTCGGGGAGATTTTCAGTCCGGTTAACAACCGGCTCGACCTTTCAGAAGACCAGATAGTCGCCAACCTTCACGCTGTTCAGAAACGGCACGGCATCCCGGAAGATGAGAAGCTCGAATATATCGAGGAGACGATCCGCACGGGAAAAGGCAATGAAAGCGTCCGTTTCCCCAACTTTTCAATCGAGATGGAGACCGGGACTGGAAAGACCTACGTCTACCTGCGCACAGCCCTGGAGCTTCACCGCCGTTACGGGATGCGAAAATTCATCGTCGCCGCTCCGTCGGTTGCCGTGCGGGAAGGTGTTTTGAAGTCGCTCAAAATCACCCAGCAGCATCTGCGGGCGATTTACGACAACGTGCCCTATCGCTACACGACCTACGATTCCAAAAGCATCGGAAAGGTGCGGCAATTTGCGCAGAGTGATTGTGTCGAAATCCTGGTCATAACGATTGACTCTTTCAACAAGGACGATAATGTCATCCGCCAGAGCACCGATCTCCTGCAAGGCGCAACCCCGCTGTTTCTGGTCCAGTCGGCACGTCCTGTCCTGATCCTTGACGAGCCGCAGAACATGGAGAGCGAGGGCCGCATTAAGGCGCTTGCGTCACTTCACCCGCTGTTGGCGCTACGTTATAGCGCTACACACCGCAACCCTTACAACCTCGTGTACCGTCTGACACCCTTCGAGGCGTATCGGCAGAATCTGGTCAAGCGAATCGAGGTGGATTCGGTCCGCAAGGAAGACGACTACAATCAGGTGTTTCTCCGCCTCAACGAAATCCGCACGGCCAAGAAGACCATCCAGGCCCGCCTCGCCGTTCACCAACGCATGGCGAACGGACAGATCAAAGAGAAAGCGTACTTGTTCAATCCCGGCGACTGCCTTCAGGAGAAATCCGACCGGCCGGAATACGCCTCCTTCGTGATCGACGAAATCCATGCTGGCGAACAGTTCGTCCGGTTTGCCAATGGAATCGAAATCCGCATTGGACAGACGCAGGGAGGCGACCAAGCAGAACTTTTCCGCCAGCAAATTCGCCGCGCGGTCGAGACACATTTCCAGAAGCAGAAAAAGCTGAAGGCCGGCGGCATCAAGGTTTTGTCGCTCTTCTTCATCGACCGCGTGGAAAACTTCATCGGCACGCCACCGCCCGAAAAGGGAGCCGCAAGCGTTGACGGGCTGTACCCTGGTATCATCCGGGAGCTTTTCGATGAGGCGTTCGACGAGCTGAAAGGCAAATATCCGGACTTCGCCGAGTTTAAGCCACAGGACGTGAGAGCCGCCTACTTCGCCCAAAAGAACCGGCGAGGAGGCGCTGTCGAAATGCTTGATTCGACAACCGGCCAGAGCAACGAGGATCGGGCCGCATACAACCTCATCATGAAAGACAAAGAGCGGCTCCTGTCATTCGAGGAGCCGGTTTCCTTCATCTTTTCGCACAGCGCACTCCGCGAGGGCTGGGACAATCCGAACGTCAGTCAAATTTGTACGCTTAACCAGACTGTCTCCGAGGTCAAAAAGCGGCAGGAAGTGGGGCGCGGCATGCGGCTTATAGTCAATCAGCAGGGCATCCGCATTCCTGATCCCAGGGTCAATGTGCTCACCGTCATCGCCAACGAAAGCTACGAACAGTTCGTTGAGGGCCTTCAGAAGGAGATGGAAGAAGCATTTGGTAAGGAAGGCGCGGCCCCCAGGCCGGTCAATGTGCGCCAGAAGAAGATTGCCACCCGGAAGCCGCTGGACCAGCTCCCGCCCGAGTTCGAGGAGCTTTGGAAGCGGATCAAGCACAAGACCCGGTATAAGGTCACGGTCGATACTGAGAAGCTGGTTAAAGACGTGATTGGGGCTTTGGACAAAATCAAGATTGAGGCGCCCCGAATCATCAGCCAGACAGCCGACGTTGAGGTAGGCCAGGCTGAGGACAAACTCGACTACCGCGTTGGCGGCAAGCGGATTCTCACGCGGCTTATCGGCCGTCAGCCGCTCCCCAGTCTCGTGGAGATGATTGAAGACCTTATCGCGCACATTACTCCACCGATCAAACTGACTCGACGCACCCTCGCCAGCATCATCACAGGGATAAAGAACCGCCAAGCCGCACTCGATAATCCGCAGGAATTCGCGTCCCAAGCCGCTCGCGTAATACGTGAGAAGGCAATTCAGCAGCTTGTGGACGGGATTAAGTACGAAAAAGATGGCACGTGGTACGAGATGACTGAATGGATCGAGCTGGAGGAGACGATCTCCGACCGCCTTGTGCCTGTCGAGAATTCCATCTACGACCAAGTCGTCGTTCAGTCGGATACTGAGAGGAAATTCGCCGAGAAGGTTAAGAAGCGGAAAGATGTTCGGCTCTTCGTCAAACTACCCACATGGTTTAAGGTGGCTACACCCGTCGGCCAGTACAACCCTGACTGGGCGCTCGTTATGGAGGAGCCCGATGACGCGGAAGCCTTGCTTTACCTGGTTCGCGAGACCAAGAGCACCACCGTTGCAGACGAGCTGCGCGGTACAGAAAACCAAAAGATTCACTGCGGGGAAAGGCACTTTACTGGGGCGCTCAGCGTGGATTTCAAGGTCATCACAAGTGCCGATGACTTGCCATGACTATGAACCAAAGTGGGAGTATCTTGCCTATTGACCGGGAAGCGTGGCTCTCGCACATGCGCGCTACGCTTTATATTCCCTCTCATCTCGATCTAGGGCCGCCAGACGACGCCTTAATGATCCTCGGCCCATTCGAGAATTCTGCTGGCGATGGTCTCTACCTGCGCGCGGTGGCTTTCCTGGCGCATCAACGTCGCCGGTCGTAGCGGTTGTAGCCACAGAATTCTCGGCGCTCCTTGGCCTTTGAGCGACCAAGACCGCCCATCGCCCCCCGTGCCGACCGGCATCGGATGAAGCAGTACGGCAACAGCCGCCCCGACTGCCCGAGCGGCCGTACTGACCTGCGCGCAGTGCAACGAGTCGGGCACTTGGCCTACATTCATGGGCCTTGTGTACTTTGCGTCCAGGCAGATTATCCGCCTCCCCCGCCGCGTGATGACGAAATCCGGCTCGCACCACAGTTTGCCCGTTCCGTTTATGGGAGTTCCAACAAGGTAGGTTCTTCGCTCGACGCGCCACTCGGCACCCAGCCGTTGAACGGCTTCCTTCAACAGCCTTCTAGCATACTCCTGGAAAACATGCCACCCGACGAAAGCAAAGCCAGGTATTTCGACGCGGCCTCCGCCAGGGACAAGCGATTTTCCCAGCAAAAGGAGCTTCGCAAGTGCAAAGGAAGGCTCGAAGTGCCGCTGCGCAGGCGTCAGGCTAAGCTGAGACGCCATTTGCCAAGAAGGAAGTATGTCGGCGATGCCTGCGAAACGCGCAGCCACGTCAGAAACGCGGATACGCAGCATACGATCAGATACGAGTCGGGCTAGTTCGACGCAGGCCCACCGAAGGATACGCGTCAACGGCACATCCCGTGTGAATTCGGAGGTTTCTTGGGGCAACGTTGTGGGTTGAGAGATGATGCGCGGGTATAGCCTGGAGGTCAGCAGTCGCCCGCGCAGGTAGGGGAGATCGTCATCGATCTGCCCGTAGCCCATGGGTAACCCGTGCGAGATTGCTCCCTCTAGGGCATCAATGTAGGCGCGCGCGAGGAAATCGATAGGGTTGCTGAAATCCGAAACGCGTGCTGGCGTGCGGCCAAACAACGCCTGCCGAGTGGATGTCGAGTAGGCAAGCAGCCGAACAAACAGCTGTTCCGAAGCTTCCGGAGTGCCGATCTGCACGAATTTCGGCAGGATGCTGATTTGTCGCCCGCCTATGCTCAACCAGCCGTTGATATGTCGCGCTTTTAAGCCCACAGCAAAGCCGCCCGGGACCCTGCGGGCCGGCATCAGCACAAACGGGTTGTCCTGAAGGCCCAACATGTTCCGGATTCGCTCCGAAACTTCCGTTGCTTCGATCGCCCACTTGTCAGCGTCGGCACGCGCGGCGAACGTCATGATGTTGCTGGGGATCGAATCCCACTCGACCGCATGCACCGGCGGGAGCGGCGGGGGCAGTGAATGCAGTCGTGAGAGAATCACTGTTCGCCTCCACCCTCATCTACTTCCTCGGTGGCTTCGGTCTCTTCCTGCTGAGCCTGGGCCTGCTGAGCGCCGGCCAATCGCTCAAGCACCTCGACGCGCCGCTCCGGGGTCAGAGAAGTGAGCGCCTCCGCCTCGGCCAGATAGCGGACGCCGCCTTCCGCCTCCTCAAACCGGTACGGCCAATCCGCAACCTCCTCTTCACAAAGCAAGAGTCCGGCCAGTTCGCCGGGCCGGTTGCGGTAAAGCTCCCTGATCTGCGGCAGCAGCATCTCATCCCATGCCGAGGCCAGGGCGGAGTAACACTGCGCTTCGTCTGTTCCGAACGCATTCCAGAAATAGGCTGGGCCGAGTTGGAAATCCTCCCCAAAATCCCCGATCAGTCGCTTGTTTACTCGTTTCAGCAGCGCGCTGGCGACTTCCGCGTACTCGGGCAGCGCACTCTGCGCGGTCAAGTGCGTCGTTAGTTCCGTGTAATCCACCTTCGCTTCAACTCGTCGGAAGCGGCGCGCCAGCGCAGTGTCCAGGGGCGCCACGGACCGGTCGAGGCTATTCATCGACCCAATAAGATAGACATGCCAGGGCACATAAAACGGCAACGCGAGCTTTTTCGATGGCCCGTCCGCAAAACGCACAGTGATGCTTCTTGCGGCGTTCGCGGGATCCTGGTCGAGTGATGGGAATGTTAGCGGGATCGTTTGAACGGCGTCGACCGTGCCGTCGGGCTTTAGTCGCTTGTCATTCTCCATGAAGGTAATAAAGTCGCCGAAAACACGGCTCGCGTTACCGCGGTTGATCTCGTCGATGAAAATGACCGACATGCAGTCAGCAACCCGGGCATGTTCCATCGCCTCAAGCAGGACGCCCGCGCGGGGTTCAAGAGTCATTCCTCCTCTGCCAGCCGGCCGCGGCCGCAATCCAAGCACGAAATCCTCGTAACCCACACTCTGGTGGAACGTGACCCACCAGAACTTGCGGTTTGCAGGAAAACCTGAGACATCCGGGGCAGTCTGGGTGAACGGCTGATCGGCCTGCGCTGGATTAAGGGCAATGGTCGGGAAGGTGGCAGGCTCCGTGAGAAACGCCCGCACCTGTTGCATTGCCACGGTCTTGCCCGTACCGGGCGGCCCATACACCAGCACGCACGGTTGTTTGCGGAGGGCTCCTAAAATATCGTGCGCAAGCTTCATCATTGCAGGGCTTCCCGCATCGAAAAAGAGAAGGTCTTGATCATTCCCAAGAATGGCATCTCGCAGTGCCGAGGGCATCTGCTGCACTTCTTGGCGCGTGACCGCCCGCGCATGAAATGAGCCATCCGCGATGCGAATGAGCAGGAGGTAATAGTTTTGGGTGATGTCACTCGGCGTCGTCGGCAACTTACCGCCCGGCTCCCAGGCATGCGGCCTTTCCGCCTGTTCGTGCTGGCGGGGGATTCGCCACTCCCTCCTTACCTGCTGCCCCCGCTCGCCGTACTGGACCATGATTTGACGCAGATGGTTGCCCGCGCTTTCCACGGTGACATGATACATGGAGTGAGCTGCCGGGATTCTCTGCGCCGAATTCGAATTCTGGAGGAAACGATCGAAGTCAAATTGGGCGGAGAAAGGGATGTGCTTGGCGCCTTGACCAGTGCCCGAAGCCGGCGCAATGTTCAGCAGGGCGCTACCGACAGTCTGGTCGATCCGCTTCCACAATACCGCCACCACGATCTTGTCCGCGGCTGTTCGTGGCATGTCTTCACCCTAAGTCACTCCCGCTTCTGGGCTCATCACGCACGGGCCGAAGTTGAAAACAATTTGAGCGCGCATTTTATTATAACGGCATACCTTGTCGATTCGGATCGGGCGTACAGTCTCGAGCCGCGTCCTCTTTTTCTCCCTCCGGGGACATTCGAAAGCGTCGATTATGCTCTCGCGAGATCCGGTCAAAATGGCACCGTAATCCAGGCTGGTGGCCTTCAGGTCGAGCCATTCGAACGAGTACGGCGGCTGGTTGCTGGCCCGAAAGCGAAGGAACAGAAACTCGTCGAAGCTGGGCCTGGCTTTGAGTAATCGACGAGCAATTCCGACTTCAGCGGCCCGAACATGCGCCGGACGGAGCAACAGCCGGCAAGCTTGCACTTTGCCATCTTGAGGTAAACCGGATCGATTTCCACGCCGATGGGTTTCTGCCTGTCTCGACCGCTGCCGCGCAGGTGGACCCCGTGCCTACGAAGGGATCGAGGATGGTGTCGGGCCCGTCTGGTAGCGCTGCTCACAGCATCGAGTTGGGCGGAGGCACCCTCACCCCATCCGCCGGCGACTGCCAAAACCAAAACTTGCTTCAACGCACCGGCTTCCATACAGCGTCTCGTCCCCCCCGCCGCACCTCCGCAGTTCAGGTGCTTCTCCGCGAAAGCACTTGACACGCAGTCCATGCCATGCTGTGATAGCCGGCACGGTCAACTGGCTCCGATGTGTTTTTGCGCGGCCCCGCTAGCCATCGATCGCGCACAGGTGCAGTAGAACGCAAGGTCGAACTCTCATGGCGAAGAAGAGCCAGTGGCCTGGAATTCTGGCGCAGGTCACTGACCGGACTAAAGCCCTCGCGGTCATCTGCTTGGTCGTCGATGGTCTATTCCTTCTTTCTTTACCTTCCCTGGACACAAGCCACCGGATTTACGCTGTGGCTTCTGGAGGCGTAATCCTAGTTGTCGTTGCAATCGGCATCGTCTTGATCGAGCTTGCGGAGGCACGCTCACAAGGGTCAGATCGTCCAGCACCGACTTCCCAGGAACCCTGCGATCCGTCGTCGCTCGTTCACAAGGGAATTGACGCGCTGATGGACTCCTCGAACTGGCCCATGTTCTTTACCGACTTGAACCGAATCGTGCTTCGTTGCAACGGGCAGCTTGGTCATCTACTCGACTGCACCGCCGCCGACTTCGAGGGCAAGCAGGTCTGGCCTTTAATCGAAAGGCTGGCAGAGCAAGTGCCAGCACCCCGCCGAGACGCATTCATACAGAGACAGCGTGATCTACAGAAGAAATATGATGCCAAGCTTCACCCGCACAGTGATGAATTTGAGTATTTGGACACGACCCATCACCCTGCGAGCAATCTCTGGCGTGGCAAGTACAAAATGTGGATCCACGCCGACCGGCTCAGGATCGAAGGCCAAGAGGTCGGCTACCTTGTTGTGTACCATTTGGAAAAGACCGATCGGATTCCGCAGCCGACGGGCGATACTGACTGATGAAGCGCTACGGACTGTTTATTTGTACGGGCCAGAGCAGCGCGTCTGCCCACCGACAGGCACCGCTCGCTGACTTAGAAGAATTCCACAAGCTGAGTCTCGATGATCCGTCCAGGGGAGGCTTTCACACCGAGTTTCTTGTCAACAAGTCCGCCACTGAGATACGTCGGGCGATTGGCACCCTCTTGTGCTCAGCGTCGCCGGATGATTTCGCGCTGGTCTACTATTCAGGTCACGGAATCTTCGATGACACGCATCGGCTCTTCCTTGCCACAACAGCGCTACCGGCCCCTTCTGATTCCGCATACCTTGGTCTTGCTGACATAATCGGCATTGTTGCCGAGACTTCAATTGAACGACTGCTGATCGTACTCGATTGTGGTTACGGTGACACTACATGTAATCAACCAAACCTCGGCGGGCAATGCGTCAGTACTCCTAACCTAAGCCTTTCGCTTTGCGGGTTTACGGATGTATCGGAAGAGGTGCTTGCGCAAGTGACTACGCAGTCGGGCACTGATGGAACAAGGGATAGAGACAATACGGGCGTTTACTTGATGACCTGGCGCTCGCTGCGGGAGCCATCCCCCCTCGATACGGTCGGACGTGATCCGTCTTTCACACAATACCTGACCGAAGGCATGCGTTCCGAGGCACTAGTCACACTGCCCGAAGCACCGAGGGGCGCCCGTCAGATTCTTACAGTGCGCAGCCTGTACCGATATCTACGTGAGCGCACGCCACGCACTGGCACGGAGACGTTGCTCTTCGCAAAGGGAGCCTGCAGGCACGATCTCATAATTGCAGAACTGGGCCTCGCTGGAGACCACGAACCGCTGGGCTTTCGCTTGTCGAATGACCATCTACAACTCTCTAACTTGGGGCCTACATATATTCTTGACCCCGACTTTCGGTTCTTGGACTGGAATGCTGCTTTTGAATACACAATTGCAATGCCACTGAGACTGCGACGCGGCATGCATGTGGAAACTTTCCTAGTGCACTTGGACAATTGGGAGAATGAGGTTAGGACGAGGTCGATGAGGGAATTTGTGCCGGGCAATTATCCTCGCACGGACACGGAGCGACTCACCTTCACAAGTCCGCGCTTCGGCCATATGGTGTTTGAAAAACTTGCATCGCGACTCAGCGATAGCGATAACTGGTGCGTTACGCTTAACGTCTCCTATGTGCAACGCCCTCAGCAGTTTTGGCAAGAGTTGCAGGGGGTGATAATTAAGGAGTCGATGTGGTCGTCGTACGCTGAGAGTTATGACGCTATTATTAGTGCCTGTGCCGAATACCAAAAGCTTCTTGACCAGGTTATAGCTCGTGTGGGTCTGGCCAGGACGTGCCTCGACGTCGGCGCGGGCACTGGGAATGCGGCCATTAAGCTCCTACAAACGTCGAGAACCAGGCGTGTCCATGCGATCGATATGAACCAGGCGATGTTGCGTAGGCTTGACGCAAAGCTGACCAAGATGCCTGAGCTCAGGCAAAGAGTGGAGATTACAAATGCCGACTGTATCAGCGCGTTAGGTGCCGTGAAGGAAGAAGGGACAAGTGTGATCAAGAGCGAAACCTACGACGCTTGCGTGATGTTAAATGTGCTTTTTGCGATGGATGACCCCGTTAGCTGCCTAAAGGAGATACACCGAGTTGTCAGACAAGATGGAGTCTTTGTACTTTCCACATCCCGGAGTACGACGAACGTTGATCAACTATTCGCGACGATAGAGAAGGAACTGAGAGAGAGCAAAACATGGGAAGCGAAGAAGGCACTATTTGACTCGGCGTACAAACATAATAAGGAAATGGAGCCGATGATTGTCAGATACACGGCAGAGGATATTGAGGGATTCATGAGGGAGGCGGGCTTCGTGGAGGACCGGTCCGCAAGAGTATCCAATGCATACGTTGATTGCGTGCTAATCGTCAGGGCCGCCAAAAGGAAGACTTAACGGAGGGAAACCGAGGGGACAGTCATCGTTACCTTTCTCATTTCAATGGCTTGTGGAAAAATACCCTTTTCGGACAACGTTTATCCGTATTGCCAGACGGTTCCCCAGGGGGCGGCATTCACGCACATTCGGAGGCGTTGTCGCCGCCGTTCCCGTTTCGAGAGCGTCGATCATACTCCAGCGAGATGCGCGTCAAAATGGCGCCGTAATCCAGGCTGGTGGCCTTCACGTCGAGCCATGCAAACGAGTACGGCGGCTGGTTGCTGGCCCGAAAGCGAAGGATCAGAAACTCGTCGAAACTGGGCCTGGCTTGAATAATCGACGAGCAATTCGGACTCCAGCGTCCCGAACATGCGCCTACCTGGCACTTACCGAGCTGAACCTGGAGAGCAAGGTCATCGGCGCAGAGGGAGCCCAAGCGCTGGCGTCCGCGCCACATCTGGCCGGGCTGAGAAGACCGTGTCTCCGTGTAATCGGCCGGGAATTAATGCTTGCAGTGCCGACCACGGCGCTGAGCCGGCTACAGGCAGACACGGTCGCCGAAGCGGGCGCGCAGGGCCTCTGTCGCCTCTGCTCCGAAGTGGCCCCACAGCACCAGTGATTGCAAGCCGGACAGATACGGCGAGGACGCCAACGCAAGGCCTCCCTCGTCTTTGATGTCGTTCTGGCCCAGGTGCAGGGCTGTCAGGCTCGCCACATGCGGCGAAGCCGCCAGGGCCCGCGCACCCTCGGCGCCGATCTCGTTGGAATACAGGTCCAGCTCGGTCAAGGTGGCCAGGTTCGGCGATGCCGCCAGCGCCCGCGCTCCTTCGGGCCCGACGGCGTTGGAACCCAGCTTCAGCTTGGTGAGCGTGGTCAAGTGCGGGGATGACGCCAGCGCCTGGGCGCCCCCTGTGCCCATGTCATTACACTCCAGGTTTAGCACTTTCAGCCTGGCCAGGTGCGGCGCTGAGGCAAGTGCCCGCGCACCCTCTGCCCCGATGCCGTTGAAACTCAGATCCAGGTCGGTCAAGGTGGCCAGGTGCGGCGCCTCCGCCAGCGCCCGGGTTCCGACATCCCCAATATCATTGCACGCCAGGTACAGTCCAGTCAGGCTGGCGAGGTGCGGCGCTGCCGCGAGTGCGCTGGCCACCGCCGCTCCGATGTCGTTACTCCCCAGCTTCAGCACATTCAGCCCAGCCAGATGTGGCGCTGCCGCCAGGGCCCGGGCTCCCGCGGGCCCGATTGAGTTGGCCCGCAGGTCGAGTTCTCTTAGGCTAGCTAGAAGGGACGCTGCCGCCAGAGCTCTGGCTCCTCCATCTCGAATGCGGTTCCGACTGAGGTTCAATACTCTTAGCCCCGTCAGGTGAGGCGATGCCGCCAGCGCCCGGGCTCCCTCAGGCCTGAGGTTGTTATCCTCGAGATCCAGCTCGGTCAAGGTACCCAGGTGCGGCGCCGCCGCCAACGCCTCGGCTCCCGCCGCGCCGATGTAGTTGCTCTCCAGATTGAGCACTCTCAGCTGAGCCAGGTGCGGCGCCGCCGCCAGGGCCTGGGCTCCCGCTGCGCCGATGTCGTTGTCCTTCAGGTTGAGCACTCTCAGCCGGGCCAGGTGAGGCGCTGCCGCCAGCGCCTGGGCCCCCGCCGCACCCATGTCGTTGGCCGTCAGGTCCAGCACTTCCAAATTACCCAGGTGCGGCGCTGCCGCCAACGCACGAATGCCCTCGGCCCCAAGAGAATTGGCCGCAAGGTCCAGGACTTTCAGGCTAGCCAGAAGCGGCGCTGCGGCCAGCGCGCGGGCTCCTTCATCCTCGATGAAGTTGCCCGACAGGTCGAGTTCAGTCAGTGCGGCCAGATGCGGCGCTGCCGCCAGGGCACGAGCTCCCTCGGTCCTGAAGTCATTGCCCGCCAGGTTCAGCACTCTCAGGCCGGCCAGATTCGGCGCTGCCGCCAGCGCCCGGGCTCCCTTCGCCCCAATGGAGTTGTTATCGAGTTGCAGCTCGGTCGGTGCGGCCAGCTGGAGCGCTGCCTCCAGGGCAGGAGCCAACTTCGGCCCGCCGGCGTCGCTCCCCCGGTTCCGCTCAGATTCGGCAGGCGACAAGCGTCTCACGCCCTCGCTTGCGTGCAGAAAACCCTGGTCCAGAGCCAGGCGGTACATTCGTAACGCTTCACCCGTATCCTCTGGTACGCCGTACGCAAACTCGTACATCAGGCCGAGCTCGTACTGGGCTTCTGCGCGGCCGGCGTCGGCCGAAAGCCGGAACAACTGGAGTGCTTTGGCATAATCCTGCTCTACGCCTCGAGCGGATCGATACATCTGGCCGAGAAGGCATTGCGCATCCGCCTTGCCTTCGTCGGCGGCGCGAGAATACCAACGCAAGGCCCCAGCAAGGTCGCCGCTGGCGTCGCAAAAACCAAGACTGGCCTGGGCCAGCGCATCTCCCTTTTCGGCCGCCTGGCGATACCAATGCAGCGCTGCTACAGGATCGGGCCCTACGGAGTGCCAACCCAGACCGGCATAGTGCTGCCAGGCGATGTATGTCCATTCGCGTGCATCCCCAGGATCGGCAACACACCCAAAACCGAGCCCGGCTTCGGCGTTGTCCTTCAGGCCGGACGGGCTGTTGTGAGGGCTGCCGGCGCGCGCGAACTTGTCGTGACAAACGATGGCATCGTCGAGCCGGATGGGTTCCCAGCAAAGGATGGGGTTGTGACGCAGTTCAAGTTGCTGCTCCTTGGTCAGGCGGATCACAGCCACAACCGCTTCTTCGTGGGTCATTACCAGGGCTTCGCGAACATCGTTGGTGAAGCTATCGTCCCTGGCGGCGAGGTAGGCGTAATAACCCCCCAACCCGCTGCGAACGACATAGTCCCCGGGCTGTCGCGGTTGCTTCAACAATTCCCCTATATCTTTGTAACTCCGCCAGTTGCCCGCCGCGTAGAAGCGCCGCGCGTTATCGAGTTCCTGCTCGGTCTGGGGTTGCCATCGCATCACCTGGGTGCCAAGCCCTTGATGGTCCTTCGCGCGATACTCGATCCAGGTCAGAAAGGATCCTTTGTCATTGCGGAGCCAAACGGGCCGGGTGGCGAGCCTGGCAAGGACGGACTGAACCTCCAGATCGAGCGCGGCGGGCGCAGGCTCTGTCGAGGCTCGAAAACTTTCCGGCTCGTGACCGAAACCACGAGGGTCTGGGGCGAGTCCAGCTCCAGGAGTTAGCGATAGGTGACGCTTTTCCTGCCACGAGAAGATAGCTGCATCAGGGGGAGGTCCATACCGGGCGAGCACGCGGCGAATGGCTTCGAGCCCCTGGCTGGCATCTCCGACGAGGGTGGTGGCATAGGCTTCACTCGCCGTGGTCCCGGGAAGGGGCCAGCTAATCCCTCCAACATAATAAGTGGAGCCGAAGTTCTGGTCGAACAGGGTTTGCTTGAACTCGCGAAGGAGCTGCGGATCGACCTTGCGCGGGAACTGGACTTCGAGGCGGTGCGTGGCGGCTGGCCGCAGCGGACGGGGCGGTGAACCGAGATGGCGCCGGATCAGTCGGCCTTGCGGTTCGCCCAGCAGCAGCTCCAGCACCCAAAGGATCTGGGCCGGGACCCCGGAGCGCAGCGCCGCGAGCACGGCGACTTGCCGGCAATCGGCCCCTTCCAGGGTGTCCGCCAGAGCCAGGGCCTTCTGCCAATCCGCGGTCTCCGCAATGGCCAGAGCGAGCCTTTCGACATCAGTCCGTCCGCGAAGGAAGCGGTCGGGGCTGACGCTGGCGCGGCTGAATGCCTCGGCGTAGTTGACGAACTGGTTCCAGGAAGAGAAATCGAATTTACCCCAGCTGTTGATCGATCGAGAGCCAAGCATCCAACCGTGCGGTTTCTCGAAACGCCACATGAGGTTGGAAACACGGGAATCGCAGTTGTCGATCAGCGAGTTTATCCTTGCCGGGCTGAACAGGCCCAGTGACTTCCAGGCACTTTCCAGGAGAGGAAAGGCCAGGGCGGCCTCCTTGTCCGTGGTCGCGGGCGCCGCCCGGCTCAGGAGCAAAACGAGCAGACCCGGGTGCGACCACTCCGGGTCTTGCAGGGCTAGGCAGCGGCCGAACAGATCGACCTCCTCCCAGCGCAACACCCAGAGAGGATCGTCGTCCCTTTCGTGGGCAATGGTAGTCCTGGAATTTTCCTGGGTGTCGAGAAGCTCCAGGCGAAGGCCATCCAGATGTTCGCCCAGAAGCAGGCACAGGCGATGCCGCGGGGTAATGGAAAGAACAATGGAGTTCGTCAGGCCGGACAAACTGGGATCAATCGAGGGGTCATCCAATGACAGGTGGCTGTTGTAATAGATTCCTTCCCGGAAATAATCCGACCAGAAGGCCGGGTCGTGAATCACAGAGCGCACAGCATCGGGGATGGGCATGACTTCTGTTTCTCCGGAGCGAGCGTTGCGGACGAATGACTCAACGAGGTCATTAGCTGATTGTAAACGACAGTGCAGGATCCTGCAGCCTTGTTAAGCGTCGATCATACTCGCGCGAGATCCGCGTCAAAATGGCGCCGTAATCCAGGCTGGTGGCCTTCAGGTCGAGCCATTCAAACGAGTACGGCGGCTGGTTGCTGGCCAGAGAGCTCAGGATCAGAAACTCGTCGAAGCTGGGCCTGGCTTGAATAATCGACGAGCAATTCGGACTCCAGCGGCCCGAACATGCGCCTGACCGAGCAAGAGCCGGCAAGCTTGCGCTTTGCCATCTTGAGGTAAAGCGGAGCGATTTCCACGCCGATGGAGTTTCTGCCTGTCTCGACCGCTGCCTCGCAGGTGGACCTGGTCGATCAACTCTCATGGTCCGGCAAGTCCTGCTGCCACTCGGTAGAATGACAAGCACGCATGACCGGCAAGGGGAAGCAAGGAAGTCCGTCACCTGCTCGGCAATGGACCCCTCCGCGGGGCCGTGGATCGCCCCCGTCGCGCGGTAGTTGACGATGTCGAGCACGTCCAGGCCCAGGTTGCGGAGGTTGTCGTGGACGCCGGCGGTCAAGTCCTCGGCAGAGATGGCCGGCTGCCACGACCCGTCAGGCGGGCGGCGGGCCCCCAGCTTGGTGACGATCACCGTGCTCACACAAAGCAATTTGAGCTACGGGCCCTGGTCCTTCGCTGCTTCTACCTTCTTGAAGCGAACGCAGTAGTTCTCCTTGAGGAGCTTCACTTCCTCGATTTGCTTGAACCCTGCCGCCAGAATCTCCCGGGTGAAAACTTCCTGCCCGGCGCGGACGTGGTTGAGCACCCATGCCGAGCTTTCCCCTTTAATGCGGCGAAAATCGACCAGGACCACTTGCCCGCCCGGGCGCAACGCCCGGTGGACCGAGGCCATCGTCTTCGCGGGGAACTCGAAATGATGATAGGTATCGCAGATGAACGCCAGATCGATGGAGTTCGCCGGTAGGGCTGCCGAGTCCTGCCGGCAAACGATGCCGACCACGTTCTTCAGGCCCTGCTCCTTGCAGGTCTTGTCGATGTGCTCGATGAACCTGGGCGCGATGTCCACGGCAAAGACCTTGCCGCTGGGGCTCACTTCCCTGGCGAACAGCCGCGTAAAGAGGCCGGTTCCAGCGCCGATGTCCGCCACGATCATGCCGGGCTTGAGCTTGCAGGCGGCGACGATGTCCTGGCGCCTGGCAAAAATCTCCCTGCTTTCGACCTCGAACTTGCCGGCGAACTCCTTGACGTCGGGGTTCTCGAACGGCTTATTGATGCCGGGACGAACGCTCTTTTCCTGGCCGGTTACCTGACCGCCGGCGCTAAACAGAAACGCCAGGGTCAACACAATGGCAGGCAGGGCACGCTCAGAGAGGCGGTTCATGTTACTCCTCATCAAGCTGCTTTTCCTTTTTACTGAGGCGACGGTAGAACACGATGCCGGCAACCAAGACCAGCAGGCCAAGCGCGATGACTGGGATTGCTGAGACCACGATCATGGAGGCTTCAGCCTCTTGCAAAGGGAAAACCGCCTTCCCCGCAATTCTCCCAGCGCGGAGAACGCTGTCAACAAGAAACCGTCGCGATTGGGGAAGCGGGCGAATGGCCGCGCCGGATCTCCCGGCTCGGCGGTTTTTTGTTTGTGTTGTCCTACCGCAAAATCGCCCACACGGCTTCATCTGATAACCGTTATCAGATGCAGCTTTCCGCAGCTTGCTGACAAAGACTTGACCTGCCTGCTCCTGAATCAGGCAGGTCAGATTGTGACAGGTGACGATACGCACGCCGAGGAAACTTTGGGGCCTGATCTAACGACGTTACGTCCAAGCTGGCAAAGCGATGCGGGGCGCCAGGCGGCGGTTACAGTGAAAGAAAGCCGGATTGCCCATCACGACTCTCATCCAGCTGGGCACGGCGGACATCTACGTTCTCAATCTGGCCCAGGATGCGGTGCAGAAAATCGTCGCTCAGCCCGGGCCCGATGCCAACCCCCGCTGGTCACCCGACGGCAAACAGATTGGCCGGCTGACTTGTCGCCTCGGGTGAGTCGGTATTTTCGGCCGCTGGCCGGATGGGCGATCCACAGGTGCGTGACGAAGGCGTCTTTCTTGAAATCGCTATGCGTCACCGCGTAGGCGACCCATTTGCCGTTGGGTGAGATGCGGACGCTGCCGATGGCATCGATGTGAAGCAGGTCGTCGATCGTTGGAACGCGGGCTTGGTCCTTTGCAGGGGCCGTCATGCGGTGGGTGCGTCAAACTAAATGCGATACCACGTATCCCGCGCGCCGCGGTTTTTTCCGCATCGCAGTTCGGTGCATGTGCTTGCGGACACTGTCACTTCGGCTCTTCGTCGGTGTCATTGCGGCGTTTTTTTGGCTACAATGGCCCGCGAGCAGCTGTCAACAAAAATCGACATGCGACCGACGACGCGCCGAAAGCACAAAATGACCATTAACGACCTCGCAATAAGTCTGGCTTGGCTTCGGGACGCTGACGCCCTGTTGATGCCGTCCGGCGTGACGCTCACCGTCCGTCTGCGGTCCATTGAGGCGAATGTCGCCCGGCCCGCAGTGGCGCGACGTGGGAGTTGGAATCAACTTCGTCGGCTTCCCTCTGAACGTGCGGGACTCCCTGCAAAGTGCCGACCACCGGCCCGACAGCCGGGCAAGCCGAACGTTGCAGACGAGGTTTGCCAGCATTGGAGATGCGGTCATCGAGACCGACAGCGGGGGCAACATCATCGACATGGCTACCATGGCCGAGTTGCCACGCCGGGTGGTCGAATGTCAAGGCGGCGAGCCACTCGCCTCACGAATGCACGATCATCGTAATCGAAACATCCTAGCCGGAGAAAAACATCATGCAAGAGGTTGACCAGGTAGTCAACGGACCTGTTTCGAGCCCTGACGGCGTACCCGCCCCGGTGGAAGCGGAGTTCGTTTCCAGTGAGGCTCGGTTGAGGAAGATTCTCGCGGTGATCATCGCATTTCGCGATGGTGACTTCTCCCAGCGATTGCCCACGGAATGGCCGGGCACAGAGGGGCGGATTGCCGAGGCGTTCAACCAGCTCATCGGTCATGAGGATCGCATCACGCGAGAGGTGGCTCGTTTGAGCGTGACGGTCGGCAAGGAAGGCCGGATCAAGCAGCGCATGTCGGTCCCGGGGGCGATCGGTGGCTGGGCCGAGAAGGTCGATTCCTTGAATACGCTGCTCGACGACCTGGTGCGGCCGACGGCGGATGTCGCGCGCACCATCGGCGCGGTGGCCAAGGGCGACCTCGGGCAATCCATGGAACTGGAGGTGGACGGACGCCCACTCCAGGGCGAGTTCCTGCGCTCGGCAAACCTTGTCAACACGATGATCGAGCAGCTCGCGGTGTTCACCTCGGAGGTTACCCGCGTCGCCCGCGAAGTCGGCACCGAGGGCAAGCTCGGCGGCCAGGCCCAGGTCAAGGGCGTCTCCGGCGTATGGAAGGACCTCACCGAATCCGTCAATCAGATGGCCGGTAACCTCACGGCGCAGGTTCGCAACATCGCCGAAGTCACCATCGCGGTTGCGAACGGCGACCTTTCCAAGAAAATCACCGTCGATGTGCGCGGTGAGATTTTGCAACTTAAGGAAGCCATCAACACGATGGTGGACCAACTCCGGTCGTTCGCCTCGGAAGTGACGCGCGTGGCCCGCGAGGTCGGCACCGACGGCCGCCTGGGCGGCCAGGCGGTCGTACCCGGCGTGGCGGGCACCTGGAAGGATCTCACCGACTCAGTCAACGCGATGGCGACGAACCTCACCGCGCAGGTCCGCAACATCGCGACCGTGACAACTGCGGTGGCCCGTGGCGACCTGTCGCGCAAGATCACCGTCGATGTGAAGGGCGAGATTCTGGAACTCAAAGAGACCATCAACACGATGGTGGATCAGCTCAACGGCTTTGCCTCGGAAGTGACCCGTGTGGCTCGCGAGGTCGGTACCGAGGGCAAGCTCGGCGGCCAGGCACAGGTGGGCGGCGTGGCCGGCACGTGGAAGGATCTCACGGACTCGGTGAACTCGATGGCTTCCAACCTCACCGGCCAGGTCCGCAATATTGCCGAGGTGACGACCGCGGTCGCGAAAGGCGATCTGTCGCGCAAAATCACCGTCGACGTGAAGGGCGAAATCCTCGAACTGAAAAACACGATCAACACGATGGTGGATCAGCTCAACGGCTTTGCCTCGGAAGTGACGCGCGTGGCCCGTGAGGTCGGAACGGAAGGCAAGCTCGGCGGTCAGGCCGAGGTGCGCGGCGTGGCGGGCACCTGGAAGGATCTCACCGACAACGTGAACTTCATGGCTTCCAACCTCACCGGCCAGGTCCGCAACATCGCGGAAGTCACGACGGCGGTTGCCAATGGCGACCTTTCCAAAAAGATCACGGTTGACGTGAAGGGCGAAATCCTCGAGCTGAAGAACACAATTAATACGATGGTGGATCAACTCAATGGCTTCGCGTCGGAAGTGACGCGCGTGGCCCGCGAGGTCGGCACCGAAGGCGAACTCGGCGGTCAGGCTGAGGTACGCGGCGTAGCGGGTACCTGGAAGGATCTCACCGACTCGGTCAACGCGATGGCGACGAACCTCACCGCGCAGGTCCGCAACATCGCCGACGTCACGACGGCGGTGGCGAACGGCGATCTTTCCAAGAAGATCACCGTGGCGGTGCGCGGCGAGATTCTGGAACTGAAGAATACGATTAACACCATGGTGGACCAGCTGAACGGCTTCGCTGGCGAAGTCAGCCGCGTGGCCCGCGAAGTTGGCACCGAGGGAAAACTCGGCGGCCAGGCGCAGGTACCCGGCGTGGCGGGCACCTGGAAGGACCTCACCGACAACGTCAACTCGATGGCCTCGAATCTCACCGGACAGGTGCGCAACATCGCGGACGTGGCAACCGCGGTCGCCAACGGCGATCTTTCCAAGAAAATCACCGTGGATGTCAAGGGCGAAATTCTCGAATTGAAGAACACGCTCAACACCATGGTGGATCAGCTCAACGGCTTCGCCTCCGAAGTCAGTCGCGTAGCCCGCGAAGTCGGCACCGAGGGCAAGCTCGGAGGGCAGGCGCAGGTGCGCGGCGTGGCGGGCACCTGGAAGGACCTCACCGACAACGTCAATTCGATGGCCAACAACCTTACCGGACAGGTCCGCAACATTGCCGACGTTACCACTGCGGTGGCCCGCGGCGACTTGAGCCGAAAGATCACCGTTGAGGTCAAAGGCGAAATTCTCGAATTGAAAAACACGATCAACACCATGGTCGATCAGCTCAACGGCTTTGCGTCGGAGGTGACGCGCGTGGCCCGCGAGGTCGGCACTGAAGGCAAGCTCGGCGGGCAGGCGCAGGTGCCCGGCGTGGCAGGCACGTGGAAGGATCTCACCGATAACGTCAACTTCATGGCGTCCAACCTCACGGGCCAAGTCCGCAATATCGCCGATGTGGCCACAGCCATCGCCAAGGGCGACCTTTCCTCGAAGATCACCGTCGAGGTGAAGGGCGAGATTTTGCAGCTCAAGGAAACCATGAACACCATGGTCGATCAGCTCAACGCCTTCGCCGGCGAGGTTAGCCGCGTGGCCCGCGAGGTCGGCACGGACGGCAAGCTCGGTGGCCAGGCGCAGGTGCCCGGCGTGGCGGGCACGTGGAAGGATCTCACCGACAACGTAAACTCCATGGCCAACAACCTCACCGGGCAGGTCCGCAACATCGCCGAGGTCACCATCGCCGTGGCCAATGGCGATCTTTCCAAGAAGATCACCGTCGATGTGCGCGGCGAGATTTTGCAGCTCAAGGAAACCATCAACACGATGGTCGATCAGCTCCGTTCGTTTGCGGCGGAAGTCAGCCGCGTGGCCCGCGAGGTCGGCACCGATGGCAAGCTCGGCGGGCAGGCGCAGGTGCCCGGCGTGGCGGGCACGTGGAAGGATCTTACCGACAACGTGAACTCCATGGCCTCCAATCTCACGGGCCAGGTCCGCAACATCGCCGACGTGGCTACCGCCATCGCGCGCGGCGACTTGAGCCGCAAAATCACCGTCGATGTGAAAGGCGAGATTTTACAGCTCAAGGAAACCATGAACACCATGGTCGATCAGCTCTCGGCGTTCGCGTCGGAAGTGACGCGCGTGGCCCGCGAAGTCGGCACCGAGGGCAAGCTGGGCGGACAGGCGGCGGTTCCCGGCGTGGCTGGAACCTGGAAAGACCTCACCGACAACGTCAACTCCATGGCCTCCAACCTCACGGGTCAGGTTCGCAACATCGCCGATGTGACCATCGCGGTGGCCAATGGCGACCTTTCCAAGAAAATTACGGTCGACGTGCGCGGCGAGATTTTGCAACTCAAGGAAACTATTAACACGATGGTCGAACAGCTCCGCTCCTTCGCCTCGGAAGTCACCCGCGTGGCCCGCGAGGTGGGCACCGAGGGCCGGCTCGGTGTGCAGGCCGTGGTGCCCGGCGTGGCAGGCACCTGGAAGGATCTCACCGACTCGGTCAACACCATGGGCGCCAACCTCACCGCCCAGGTCCGCAATATCGCGGAAGTCACGACCGCTGTCGCGCGCGGCGACCTCAACCGCAAGATCACCGTCGATGTGAAAGGCGAAATCTTGGAGCTGAAGAACACGATCAACACCATGGTCGATCAACTCAACTCCTTTGCCGGCGAGGTCACGCGTGTGGCCCGCGAAGTCGGCACCGAGGGCAAGCTCGGCGGCCAGGCGCAGGTGAGCGGCGTGGGCGGCACCTGGAAGGACCTCACCGACAACGTCAATTTCATGGCCTCCAACCTCACCGAGCAGGTCCGCGGCATCGTGAAGGTGGTGACCGCCGTGGCCAACGGCAACCTGACCCAACGCCTTACCGTGCAGGCCAAGGGCGAGGTCGCCGCCCTCGCCGACACCATCAACGGCATGACCGATACGCTCGCCACCTTCGCCGACCAGGTAACCAATGTGGCCCGCGAAGTCGGCGTGGACGGGCGGCTCGGCGGCCAGGCCAACGTCCCGGGCGCAGCCGGCACCTGGAAGGATCTCACCGGCAACGTCAACCTCCTCGCCGCCAACCTCACCACCCAAGTGCGCGCCATCGCCGAGGTCGCCACCGCCGTCACCAAGGGCGATCTCACGCGCTCCATTCAGGTCGATGCCAAAGGCGAGGTCTCCGAGCTGAAAGACAATCTCAACACAATGATTCTTAACCTGCGCGAAACCACCGAGAGCAACCGCGAGCAGGACTGGCTCAAGACGAATCTCGCCAAGTTCACCGGCATGCTCCAGGGCCAGCGCGAGTTGAACACCGTGGGTCGGATGCTTCTCACCGAGCTGACCCCGCTGGTCAAAGCCCAGCAGGGCACCATCTACCATCTCGGTGGCAGCGACGGCGATCCCCAGCTGCGGCTACTCTCGAGCTATGCGCATGGGGGCGACGGCCGACTCGGCGACACCATCCGCCTTGGCGAAGGCCTCGTCGGTCAGTGCGCGGTGGAAAAGAAACGCATCTTGCTCACGGATGTGCCGCCGGAATTCATCACCATCTCCTCCAGTCTCGGCAAAGCCAGTCGGGTGAGCGTGGTCGTGTTGCCCGTGCTCTTCGAGGGGCAGGCCAAGGCCGTCATCGAACTGGCCGCTTTCCACGGTTTCACCGAAGTCAACCTCACCTTCCTCGATCAGCTCACCCAGTCTATCGGCGTCGTGCTGAACACCATCGAGGCGACCATGCGTACCGAGGGGTTGCTCACGCAGTCGCAGCAGCTCACCGTCGAGTTGCAATCCCGCCAGAGCGAACTCCAGAATACCAACGAAGAGCTGGGCACCAAGGCGAAGCTGCTCGCCGAGCAGAACGCCGAGGTCGAGCGCAAGAACGCCGAGGTCGAGCAGGCACGCCACGCGCTGGAGGAGAAAGCGGCCGAGTTGGCGCTCACTTCGAAATACAAATCCGAGTTCCTCGCCAACATGTCCCACGAGCTGCGCACGCCGCTCAATTCCATCCTTATCTTGAGCCAGCAACTCGCCGAAAACTCGCCCGGCAACCTCCTTCCCAAGCAAATCGAGTTTTCCCGCAACATCAACTCGTCCGGCTCCGACCTCTTGCACCTCATCAACGACATTCTCGATCTCTCGAAAATCGAGTCCGGCACCGTGACTGTCGAGGTCGAGGAAATCCCCTTCGCCGGCCTGTGCGACAACATCGACCGCAACTTCCGGCACGTGGCCGAGGCCAAGAACCTGCCGTTTCAGGTGCAGGTCTCCGAAGGCCTGCCGCCCGCTATGGCCAGTGATCCGAAGCGCCTCCAGCAGATCCTCAAAAACCTGCTGTCCAACGCCGTCAAGTTCACCGCTCAAGGCCACGTCGAGGTGCGCGTTCATCTCGCCACCAGTGGCTGGAGTCCCGATCACCAGGTGCTCAGCAGGGCTCAAGCAGTCGTCGCCTTCGCCGTCGAGGATACCGGCATCGGCATCGCGCCGGACAAGCAACGGCTCATCTTCGAGGCCTTCCAGCAGGCCGACGCCGGCACCTCCCGCAAATACGGCGGTACCGGCCTGGGTCTCGCCATCAGCCGCGAACTGGCCGTGCTGCTCGGCGGCGAGATCAAACTCGTGAGCGTTTACGGACAAGGCAGCACTTTCACCCTCTTTCTGCCGGTCCACTATTCCGGCCCCAACATCGCAAGGACCGCGCCGCCGACTGGCGCTGCGGCCGGGTCGCGCGAACGCACCGTGCTACCCGTCGCGCGCGAAGAACACATCGAAGACGACCGCAACGCCATTCAGCACGGTGACCCCGTGCTGCTCATCATCGAGGATGACCCGCACTACGCTCGCATCCTCCTGGCCCTGGCGCGCGACAAGGGCTTCAAGGGCATCGTCGCCACCAAGGGCGCCATGGGACTTTCCTTGGCCCGGCAGTTCCACCCCACCGCCATCTCGCTCGATATCTTCCTCCCCGACATGCTCGGCTGGACGGTGCTCAACCAGCTCAAGCTCGACCCGGCCACACGCCACATTCCGGTGCAGATCGTCACCATGGAAGAAGAACGCCAGCACGGGCTCGCCCACGGCGCCTTCGCCTATCTCGTCAAGGCGCCCACCACCGAGGGCCTGGAAGCGGCGTTCGACCGCATCAAGGAATTCGCTGTCCCGCGCACCAAGCGTCTTTTGGTCGTCGAGGACAACGACATAGAGCGGCAGTCGATCGTCGAGCTGCTTGGCCATGAAGACATCGAGATGGTGGCCGTCGCCACCGGCGACGCGGCGCTGGAGGCGATGCTCGACCATTCCTTCGATTGCGTCGTGCTCGACCTGCGTCTGCCCGACATGACCGGTTTCGAGCTGTTGGAGAAAATGCAAGCCGAGACGACCCTGGCCAACGTGCCGGTGGTCGTCTTCACCGGCAAGGAATTGACCACGCAGGAGCAGATGCATCTCAAGGCGATGGCCAAGAGCATCGTTCTCAAGGATGTCCAGTCCCCCGAGCGGCTGCTCGACGAGACTGCCCTCTTCCTCCACCGCGTCGTCACCGACCTCCCCGCGGAGAAGCAGGCCATGCTCGAACGGCTCCATGGATCCAAGGAAATCCTGCGCGGCCGCAAAGTGCTCGTGGTCGATGACGATGTCCGCAATATCTTCGCCCTCACCTCTCTTCTCGAAAACCACGAAGTGCAGGTGGTCAGTGCGACCAATGGCCGGCAAGCCATCGACATCTTGCAAAACTCGGCCGACGTGAGCATGGTGCTCATGGACATCATGATGCCCGAGATGGATGGCTATGAGACGATGCGCGAAATTCGCAGCGTCCCGGACTTCCGCACGTTGCCCATTCTCGCCCTCACTGCGAAAGCGATGAAAGGTGACCGCGAGAAATGTCTCGACGCCGGCGCCAGCGACTACATCGCCAAGCCAGTCAATACCGACCAGCTCCTATCGCTGATGCGCGTGTGGTTGTACCGCTAAATATCCATGTTCCCACGCGGCGGGGGAAAGAGCGAAGCCCAAGGCAGAACGATGTGCCGGGCCATTCGCGTATAGGTGAGCATAAAAGAATGCAGGTGCGCTGCGACCCATTGGAACCGTTCACTTACGACTATCTTCGCTTCATAAGGAGCTTCCGATTGACGTACCACCTATCAACATTCTAATCGTGGACGATGAACCGAAAAACCTCACCGTGCTGGAAACCGTCCTGGATGACCCCGCCTACCGGCTGATCCGTGCCGAATCCGCCGATCAGGCGCTGCTCGCGCTCGTCGTCGAGGAATTCGCCCTACTCATCCTGGACATCCGTATGCCCGGCATGACCGGTCTGGAGCTGGCCAAGATGATCAAGGAGCGCAAGAAGACGGCCCGGGTGCCGATCATATTCCTTACCGCCTACTTCAACGAAGACCAGCACGTGCTCGCAGGTTACGATACCGGCGCGGTGGACTACCTTCACAAACCGGTGAATCCGGATATCCTCCGTTCGAAGGTCGCCGTCTTCGCCGAACTGCATCGCAAGAGCCGCGAGGTCGAAATGGCCAACCGCGCCCTGCTCGCCGAAGTGACCGAGCGCCGCCGCGCCGAGGAGCAAATGCGCAAACTGAACGAAACCCTGGAGCAGCGCGTGCTGGAACGCACGGTGGCGTTGCGAGAGAACGATCGCCGCAAGGACGAGTTCCTGGCGACGTTGGCCCACGAGCTGCGCAACCCCCTGGCTCCGGTGCGGAACGCCGTGCAAGTGCTGCACATGAAAGGTCCGGCGGAACCGGAGTTGCAGTGGGTCAGGGAGGTCATCGACCGGCAGGTTCAGCAGATGACCCGGCTGATCGAGGACCTGATGGACGTGAGCCGCATCAGCCAGGGCAAGCTCGCACTCCGCAGGGAGCATATCGAACTGGCGAAGGTGGTATCGGGGGCCGTGGAGACGAGCCGCCCGCTCATCGACCAGCACGGCCAGGAACTGACGTTGACGATGCCGGCCGACCCCGTAATCGTGGACGCCGATGAGGTCCGGTTGACTCAGGTGTTGATGAACCTGCTCACGAACGCCGCCAAGTACAGCGAGAAGGGCAGTCGCATCCACCTGCATGCGGAGCGGCAGGGCAGCGACGTGGTAGTGGCCGTGAAGGACGCCGGCATCGGCATCCCCGCCACTAACCTGCGGACCATCTTCGAGATGTTCTCGCAAGTCGAGGGGGCATTGTCCCGGTCGCAGGGTGGGCTCGGCATCGGCCTGTGTCTGGCGAAGCAGCTGGTCGAGATGCACGGCGGCAAGATCGAGGCGAAGAGCGAAGGGCCGAGCAAAGGTAGCGAGTTCGTGGTGCGTCTGCCGATTGTCGTGGAGCGCCCCTGCTCTCGCAAGACCAGCGACGACGACAGCAATGCCACGCCGACCTCCGACCTCCGCATCTTAGTGGTGGACGACAACCAAGACACCTCCTCAACTTTGGCAATGCTGCTCAAGATGATGGGCAACAACGTCCGCACCGCCCACGACGGCGACGAGGCCGTACGAGCGGCGGGCGAGTTCCACCCTCATGTGGTACTGCTCGACATCGGCCTGCCGAAGATGAACGGCTACGAAGCCGCTCGCGCGATCCGAGAGGAGCCGTGGGGCAAGAACATGATCTTGATCGCCGTGACGGGCTGGGGGCAGTACGAGGACAAGCAGAAGTCGGCAGAGGCGGGGTTCGACCAGCACATGGTCAAGCCGGTGGACCCGCAAGCCTTGATGAAGCTGCTGGCCCGGCTGGATTTCGTGAAGGCGAAATAGCCGGCACCCACTGCCTAGCCTCCATTAGGTTTTTCATAGCTTAACAAACCCGTATTGCAAAGGACCTCGATGCGAATCCTTGCTAGTGTTCGGCCTCACGGTGACGGTCGGCGGCTTCAAATGCTTCTTCCCAGGTCCGTCCCACGCCCTTGACCCAAAACACGCCATCGTGCTGCCAACCAACTCGGAAGCGATTGAATTCCGTGGCTTGATCGCGAACATAGCCTTTCTTGCCCCAGCGGCATTCCGCTTCCCGAAGCGCTTCAGCATAGATCATGGCGCGCCTCATTTCCTAAGCAGCCAGCACGCGGATTAGTTCGCCTTTGAGATGCTCTACCTCGACTGGCTTGCGAACCAACCCGGCCGCGCCAAGCGAACGCGCCCATTCGAGGCTGGCGATGCCGAGCCCAGTCACGATGATGACCGGCATGGCTAACAGGGCGGGGTACCGGCGAAGAAGTTTAAGAAGCTGCCAGCCGTCCACTTCCGACATCATCATGTCCAGGAGCATTACGTCTGGAGTTGGCTTACTGCTCAAGCATTCGAGGGCTTCTTTGCCATTGGCGGCAACCACGGCATCGTAGCCTTCCTGGCCGAGTACGGCGGCAACTCCTTTGCGCTCAAGGGGATTGTCTTCGACAACCAGCACCGTCCGAGGATTTGTCATGGGGGGCACCTCGCAGCCATGCGTTGCACAATGTCAAACGGGGCAAAAGCGATGCCGAATCGCAAACGCACCGTTGCACTCACTCTCCAGATTTCCTTGACCCCGCCAGCCGACCCGATTAGACTCCCCTTCCTCATCTGCTGGGAGGGTCCAGAGCCGCGCTCTTCGCTTTTGGGAAATTCCGGGGGGAGCGCGGTTTTTTCGTGCCGGTCAACGCGAGGTTCGCTGTGGCAAATGCTCCAACGGTAATGATCGTAGAGGATAATCTGATTGAGCGCGAGGGGCTGGCCGCTGTCCTCCGGCAAGAAGGCTATGGCATCGTGTTAGCCGCGAATGGCAAGGAAGCCTTGGAGCGATTGCACGCAGGGGATTCCGCGGACGTGATACTTCTGGACATGGTGATGGCCAAAACGGACGGTTGGGAATTCCTGAAACTGCTTCCCAAGAATCCAGCCTTGCCGACGATCCCGATCATCATCGTCACGGGGCTGGCGACCGCTAACCTGGAATGGGCGCGCTCGCTCGGCGCGGCCGGGCTGATTCATAAGCCAATCGACGTGAAGCATCTCCAAAGCGAATTGGTCCGCGTGCTGGCATAAGCAACCGCTTCTTTGTTCACTTCGATAAAATACTGGCCAGTCCCGTTGTCCTGGGCTCGTTAGGCTGGCAGCCTGGCATGACCGACGTCGGGACGTTTCTCATCCACGCTGCCAAAAAAAGGAAGTTAACCATGGCGGGCGAATGCTCTGTGCTCGTTTTATGACCCGTTACGTCTTTGGTTCAATCTATCCCAGGACACCGCTGAAAGGGACATCCTGCGGGGCGGACACAAATGCGGTCAAGGCCCCGGGAGCCAACGGCTTGGTCAGATGGTGGTCGAAGCCGGCTTCCCGGGAGCGCTGGAGGTCTTCTTGCTGGCCGTAACCAGTAACCGCGGCCAGCACAGTCCTTTGAAATTCAGGCTGGGCGCGCAAAGCCCGCGCCACGTCGTAGCCGCTCATCCCCGGTAGGCCGATGTCGAGCAGGACAATCTCCGGCTGAAATCTGCGCGCGGCGGCCAGGGCGGAAGGCCCATCGTAAGCCACCTCCACCTCATGACCGATGAAACGTAGAAGGACGGCATTGCTCTCGGCAGCATCGACGTTGTCATCCACCACCAGAATCCGGCGCCGCCGCGTCGTAGCGCGGGACGGCTGCCCTGCAGGCTTGTCTTGCTGCCCGGCCAACGTCGTGCGGACCGGAAGCCGCACGATGAACTCGCTGCCTGTGCCACGTCCCGCGCTAGTTGCCGTGACCGTGCCGCCGTGCATTTCGACCAGCCGCCGGACCAGGGTCAGACCGACGCCCAGGCCGCCCTGCGACCGATCCAGCGAGCGGTCCGCCTGAATGAAGACTTCAAAAATGCGCGGCAAGAGTTGCGGGTCGATGCCGATGCCGGCATCCCGCACACGGATCACCGCTTCGCCACCTTCGCGTTGACCCGCCAGCCAGATGCAGCCGGCCTTGTTGGTGAATTTGGCGGCGTTGGAAAGCAAATTGTTGACGACCTGGGTTAAGCGCACTGGATCGCCTTCCACGGCAATCGGCTCGCGCGGAGGTGAGACTTTGAGTTCGTGCCCGTGTGAGTCAATCACGGGCTGGGCCATCTCGGCGGCGCGGATGAGCAAACTGGCGAGATCGACACGCTCTTTGTGCAGTTCGATTCTGCCGCGCATGATCCGCGACACGTCGAGCAACTCATCGACAATGCGCACCAGGTGCTGCACTTGACGTTCGGTTATTTCCCGTGCCTGACGGGTAAGCTCGGCGGAGACGTTGGGCATGCCCATGATATGCAAGGCGTTGCGGACGGGAGCAAGCGGATTGCGCAATTCATGGGCGAGCATGGCCAGGAAATCATCCTTGCGGCGGTCGGCCTCTCGGAGCGCCTCATTGGCCTGCGCCAGTTCCGCCGTGCGTTCGGCGATGCGCCTTTCCAGGCCTTCATTCAAGCGGCGGATTTCCTGCTCAGAGCCGCGCGCCTGCTTATACAAGGCGCCGATCTCTCGAGCAGATTCTTGCAACGAGCGGGACGACTGAGCGATTTGCTCGGCCATGCTTCGAAACGCCCGGTCAAGAAGAGCGACTTCATCGCTTCCCGAAAGAGGCGGCGACAGTTCTTTCCCCTGTCCGAGGCGCTGCGTGTTATCGGTAAGGGCGACGAGCCGGTGGCTGATGCTGTGGCTGAAGACAAAGGCCAGGGCGAGCATGATCGCGAACGCCAACGAGAAACCGGAAAGCAGCAGCCATTTCTGCCGCTGCTGCGAGTTACTCAGGGCCTGGCTGCGTTCCCGGTCCAGATCGTCCTCGGTCTTGATGAAGGCCATCATGGCCTGGACGATGCCGTTTTGCAGCCGGGCGTTGGTTTCGCTGCGGGCCCGGGCAATCGCCTGCTCCTTCCGTCCGGCGGCCGACAAGCGCACGGTCTCCGCATGCCAGGCCATGTACTCGTCGATGGCCGTGGCGATTTCCTGAGCATGCCTGGTTTGGTTGGCGTTGTCGCTGACCTGTGTTTGCAGCGCTTGCACGTCCTGCGGCAGTCTCTCGGCGGCGCGTTCGTAAGCCTTGCCCAGGTCGGGATCGGCGGCGAGAATGAAGCCGCGCAGGCCGGTGCCGAGCTCCAGCAGGCCGCGCAGCACCACCTGGGTTTGCTGCAGCACTTCCTTGGAGTGAATGGACCAGGCGACTGCCTGGGCACTGCTACGCTGCATGTCGGCCAGCAAGCCAAAGAAGGCGAGCTGAAAAAGCAACGGCACAGCAATGAGGATGAGCCCCTTCTGAAAAATGCTGAGCCTGACCCACATGGGAATATCCTCACTTGGCGCAAGCCGAATGCATCGACCCCAGGACATGGCCGTCCCTCGAGGGCATCGGCGCAGCCAAATTATGACGAGGCCCGGCCTCGTTATCCCAACGAAGGTGCTGCCATGATGATTCGCGTGGCCGTCGTGAGCCAATCCCGACCCGCCAGACATGAGCGGAGCGGTGCCAGGCAATGGTAAAGAAAGGGGGAAAGGGAGTCAAGTTTGCGGGGCAAAAAGCTTCGTGCAAAGAAAGGGGTACGAATCGGCCGAGCCAATTCATCGATAAGAGCCCCCCGTGCCGGCAACTAGGACCAGGAGGCCAAGCGCGATGACGGGGATTGCTGAGACCACGATCATGGACACTTCAGCCTCCTGCAAGGAAAAACCCGCGTTCACCGAATGGCGATCTTCTCTTTGCCATTCTTGGCGGAGGCAACTATCATCGTGCCCTCTGAGCTTCTCGCGGTCACCAACCTCCTGGCTGGATTTACCTCTCGCTCGCCGTCCGCCTCCGCCGCCCGCTGAGCAGGTAGATGTCCGAGCGCACCTCGCTGAGCGGGTCGCCTGAGGTGTCGATGCCATCGACCCGCGGCACGGGGTCGAAGATGATCCGCCGCCTCTGGGGTTCCTGGTCATCGACGCGGGCAGTGAGGGTGAGCGTGCCGAAGGGTATCTCCGCGCGGCTGTCCGGCCACGGCACGCTGGCGTCGGCCACGTCGTCACCTGGCTCGGCCATCTGCACGAAGACGCCGAGCCGGATCGGCCCCTGGGCCAGCCAGCGTCATGGCCAAAATCTTCCCGGACGTTATGGTGACGCTCCAGCAGGAAGACGGCGGCCCGGCGGCGCAAGCGAAAGCCAAACCACGCGGCCAGAGCGTGGTAGCTGGCCCAGTTCATGAGTCAATGGCCTCACGTTTGCAATGGCAGATTTGGCCGCTCACTCAATCTTCACCAGACGTGTTGCCGGGCAGGTTAGAGTGATCACGTGCTGCGGAAGTTGGTTGGCAACGGACTCGCACTCCGGAACCCTTCCGCGTCAACCCTTGCGCCCGCAAAGGTAGACGGCATGACAGACGATGAAGCCCTCCAGGAAGCCCAGCGCCGCTGGGGAGTCAAAGCGTACGTACGCGATCAGTCCGGCGGGCCTGACCGTTTCAAGGTTGGGATACAAAGTCTTCCCGGAGTATTTTTGGTCAAGGGCGCGGGGCAAAGCTGGGAGGAAGCATTTCTGGCAGCGGACCGGAACGCGCGAAAGCCGCCCTGATCCGGCCATCAGCCCTGCAGCGACACGGCGCCGGTCCTGCGCTGACCACTCCGGCAAACATCCATGACCCGGCCGTGCTCGTCCAGCGCGAGGTGGAAGCGTTGCTCGCCCTGGATGCGATGCAGGGAAAGATGATAATCCCGTCTCGTGGTTGCCGATGCAATTACGTGAAGCTTAACCTTTGCGGCGAAAGGTGGCTTTGGCGCCAGCCTGCGGAGCGGACACCCAGGGCGCCGGCGAGGTGGGCGATGGCTCATCCACGTCAAGGCCCGCCTGTCCCATGAAGATTGCCCAATCGGAAAGTGGCGGCAAGGTGCAGCCGTCAGTCGGTAGGCTCTGCTTGCGGAGCGGGGCCTCGAATCTAAGGCTCCGCTCTACGCGGCCGCCGTCGGCAGAAGCTTGGTTGCCGCATACGGCCGCGCATCGCGGAGAATTAATCATTTTGCCACAGTATTTTGTTGACGCGCCCCCCTAGGCCGGATTAAATCGAACTCGTTCATCTAATCTTCATGATCGGCTGTGCGGCGGTTTTTCCGGCGTCGCCCGTTTTGCGAGGTGAACCATGTCGAGAGTACCGCGTGTTTGCCGAATCCTCAGCGCCCGGGCGTTTACGCTCATCGAGCTCCTCGTCGTCATCGCCATCATTGTCGTATTGGTCGCCTTGCTCTTGCCCGCGGTTCAGAAGGTGCGGGAGTCGGCCAATCGCATGAAATGCGCCAACAACTTGAAGCAGTTCGGCCTGGCCTGCATCAATTATCACGACGCCGCCGAGCTGTTTCCGCCAGGCAGTCTATGCTTGCCCAATGGCCCGACCTGGGCTCAGCTGGATTGGTCAGCCAACAAGGGAACCTGGCTGGTCTTCACGTTGCCGTTCACGGAAGGGGATAATCTCTACCGGCAAATACCCAATCTGTCCGTGCCGCATTTCGACTCCATCGGCGCCGCCGAGCAGGCCGGCGTGCTGCCCAAGACTCTGTCCTTCATGCGTTGCCCGAGCGACGGCATGAATGTAGATGGACCGTTCTGTAACTACGTCGGCAGCCTGGGTCCGCAGTGCCTGGATGACAAGTGCGGCTATAACCCGTTCAGGCAGTATTGCAACAAGCCGGAATGGGGTTACTCGACGAGCGCGGATGACGCCAGCACCAATGTGGCCGCGGATTGCCGCGGCCTGTTCAGCCGCAACGGCGCGCCGTTCCGCATCGCGGACATCGTGGACGGGACCTCCTACACTTTGTTGCTGGGCGAGGCCCTGCCCCGGCAAAACGCGCACATGCTCTTCAACACCTGGTACACGACCTACGGCACGCAGGTAAACTCGACCATCATCCCGATCAATTATCCCATCAGTGAGGATGACACGACCTGGTGCGGCCAGAGCTCGGCAAGCCCGGCGCATTCCATGTTCAACAACAATGTCGCCTGGGGCTTCAAGTCACGCCACGCCGGCGGCGCCAACTTCGTCTTTGCCGACGGCTCGGTTCACTTCATCAACCAGAATATCAACCATAAAACGTATCAGTTGCTGGGCTGCAGGAATGACCGGCAGGCGGTTAGCGTTCCCTAGCAGTGACGAGTGACGAGTGACGAGTGACGAGGGACTGGAGCTAGTGAGGACAACGCCATGAAAATACGCTGTCTCATCCTCGGAGCAGGGATGTTTTTCCTGCTTCTTGCTGGATGCAGCGGCAGAGAGCGGACCTACCACATCGAGGGAGTAGTCTTGTTCGACGGCCAACCGCTGTCCGGGGCCACGGTGGTGTTCATCCCCGAAGAAGAGGGCGCGCACCCGGCCAGCGGCATGACCGATGCCGAGGGCAACTTTCTCCTCACCACGTACAAGGAGAGTGACGGCGTGCTTGCCGGCAGATATCGCGTCCTGATCACGCGAACGGCAGCGATCGCAGCTCCGCCCGTGCCGATAAGGCCCGGTGATGAAAAGAGCGTGACCGAACACTACCGCAGCCTCAAATCGCGCGAAAATCGAAAGTCGCATGTGCCCGCGGTTTACGGCAGCGAAGCAGACACGCCTCTCCGCTGTACGGTCCCGCTCGATGACAAGCTCGTTCTTGAACTGAACAGCAGGGCAGGGAAGTAGAAGTGGACGGTCATCGACGATCCTCAATTTGTGTTCCGTCAGGGAGTGTAATAATCACAACCGTCTCAAACATTGGCCTAACCCTCAGAATGCCCTAACGCCCATGGAGCCCCGACTTCTTTTATCTTCAAGCTAATCTGAACCGTTTTCGAAGCAAGCGTTGCCTTCGTCGGGCCTGGTGGCGCGAGGTCCATTTGCATATGGGGAATGAGGAGAAAAAAAGCCGCGCCCTCGGGACTCGCTTCCGAAGACGCGGCCATTTTGAAAGGCCGGGTTTATGGGGAAGTGAGCCCGTCGGGAGACGCTTTGGTTTCCTAACGGGCACTTCTTGTATACCTGCGACAGTAATTTCGCGGGCTCTTCGGATGCCTGTTGACCACTTCTTGATGCGACTATCATGCCAAAAGGGCAATAAAAGGTAGCGACCGATGCCGTTTGACGCAAGCATGTCGCTTTCAATGCCTTGGAGTGCGGCAGAATGAGGTACGCCGCGCGTGCCCAGACTTGGCCGGTGCGGCAGGGAAGCCGCAAATGGTCTCCGGCTTACCTAAAGGGGTTACTTTATTACCAGACCCCGACGTTGACCTGGAGGTCATTCATGTCCTGCTGCATCCGGTCGAGTTCTGCTTTTAACCCTGCCGCCAGAATCTCCCGGGTGAAAACTTCCTGCCCGAAAATCAAAAGCAAGCTCTTTGCGGCACGAATTACTGCGGGGAGGGCCACATTTATGTTCGCAAGATCCAGGGGGAATCATGAACAAGTGCGTGCTCTCATGGGCCATCGCCCTGCTCCTCGGACTGGGTATCGCCTTGCAGCCCTCTCCGAACGTTGAACCCATCGACATCGGTGCTTGGGATTTACCGCAGTTCGTCAACCATCTCGAGGTTCGTGGGTTAGGTCTCAAAGTCGTTTCGACGCGCCAGGACGGGTACATGACGGACAGCGTCTATCTCAGCGAGGACACGCACGCGACCTGGCTTGGCTTGCAGAGCAAACCGCGCAGCCTGGAGGCCATCGATCAATGGCAAGGGGCCGTGTGGATCGAAAGACTCGACTGCCGCGATGGCATCGAGTGGCCTGTCCAGGCCTGGGGCGCCCACGGCAGTCAAATCGGCCGGTTCGTTCTTTTCGGCGATGCTTCCCTCATCGAACGCATCGTCCATACTTTCGAACGGTGATGATCCCAGCCGCCGCTTCTTCCTCTCGCTTCCGCGTCATGGTGGTGCAAGCCTAACCTCCGAAAACCGGCCGGGCAGTCTGCCGAGTAACCATAGCCCGGTAAGGGATCAGCGCTGCTCGCAAGCTGCCGGTAGCCGCGCTGACGCCCAGGCTACTTCGTTGAAGCGCAAGATCAGGCAAGCGGCACCACCGCAAGCGCATCGGCCACAACCCAGGTGCCGTTGCCCGTGTTGCTGAGCGTCACCTTGAGCGTGCCGCTCGTGATGCTTACCGTGGCCAGAACCTGGAAGGCGACGCCGCTGTTACTGAGACCGCTGGGCGCCAGCGTCTGATTGACCAGCACGGTTTGCAAAACCTTGATGTTATCAGAAATGGCGTATGGAGCGTTGGTGGGTTCGTTGTACCAGGGATGCCAGGTGACCAGGACCTGGTATTGGCCGGGCGCCAGGCCGGTGACCGCCCAGGTAGCCGTCTTGGCTTTGCCCTTGGCGCTGCTGGCCGCATAGTTTTCCGTGCCGCCGTAGGATGGCACCGACTCCGTCATCCAGGTGCCCTTCAGCGAATAACCGGGGGCGCCATTGTCCACGATGATGGCACCCGTCCCTAGCACAGACGCCGCCGTCGCGGCGACATTGTTGGAATCGCTCGCGTAATCGGACTCCGCCCAGCAGGGGTCGGCCGTCATCACGGCAAACAGGAAGTAGGCGCCGCCATTGGGCACTTGCAGTGCCGGGCTGGGGCCGCTGTGAGTGCCCAGGGCAAGGTCCGCCGCCGCGCTCAAGGTCTCCGTGGCCAGCAGTGTGGCCTGGCTAAAATTCTGGTTTACATTGGCAGAGGTCGAGGCATAGTAAGCGATGGTGAATTTGTCCGGGGCCGCGGCGCCGCTGATCGTGTACGTGCGCGTGAGCGTGAACGGGGTCCACACGCTTACCGCGGCCGGAGCCGCCGAGATCCCGTCCCCCGCTGCCGACCAGCTCAGGTCCGAATTCGAGAACAGCACCGGCACCACACGCACGGCGTCGGCGACGACATAGGTATTGTTGCCCGTGTTGCTCAGCACGACCCGCAGCGTGCCGCTGGTGATATTCAGCGTGGCCAGCGTCTGGAACGCCACGCCGCCGAAGCTCGCGCCGCTCGGCGCCTGGGTCTGGTTGACCGGGACCGTCTGGAGCAGGGTCGAGCCGTCATAGATGGCGTAGGGTGCGTTGGTCGCCTCGTTGGCGTAGGCGTGCCAGGTCACCTGGACCTGGTAGCGTCCGGCGGGCAGGCCGGTCGCCTTCCAGGTGGCCTTGTTCTGGCCGGTGCCGCTGCTGGCCGCATAGCGCTCGGTGCCGCCATACGCGGGGACGGTCTCGGTGGCCCAGGTGCCCGTCTCGGAGTAGCCGGCAGTGCCGTTATCCACGATCACCGGACCGGACACCTGTAACGTCTGCGGCGCCACGGCCACATCATTGGCTTCGCTGACCGCGTCCGACTGGACCCAACTGGGGTCGGCGGTGAAGGCGGCGAGCAGATAGTAGGTGCCGCCCGTGAGCATCTGCAAGGCCGGGCTGGAGCCGCTGTGATTGCCCACGGTCAAAGCCACCGCGGCAGTCAAGGTCTCGCTCCCCACCAGCGTGGCCTGGCTGAGATTCTGGCTCGGGCTGGACGAGGTCGATGCATAGTAGCTGATCGTTACGGGGCCCGGGGCCGGCGCTCCGGTGATGCTGTAAGTCCGCGCGATCGTAAACGGTGTTGGCGCTATCACCACGCCGCTGGGACTCGAAATGCCGTCTCCTGCGGCCGACCAGCTCAGGTCGGTATTCGAGAGCGGGATCGGCACGAGCCGGACGGCATCGGCTATGACGTAGGTGCCGTTGCCGGTGTTGCTCAGCACGACTCTTAGCGTGCCGCTCTTGACCGGCACGCTGGCCAGCACCTGGAAGGGCACGCCGCCAAAGCTGGAGCCACTGGCTGCCTTCGTCTGATCCACGATCACGGTTTGCAGCAGGGTGGCGCCATCGTAGATGGCATAGGGGGCGTTGGTCGCCTGGTTGCCATAGGGATGCCAGCTGACCTGCACCTGGTACAGGTCCGAAGCCAGCCCTGTGGCCTGCCAGGAGGCAGTGTTCTGGCCGGTGCCGCTGCTAGTGGCGTAGCGATCGGTGCCGCCATACGAAGGCACCGTCTCGGTGGTCCAGGCGCCGGTCTCGGAATAGCCGGGGTCGCCGTTATCAATGGTCAGCGGACCGATGACCGATGTCGGCTGCGCCGTGACCGCCACGTTGTTGGTGTCGGTCAACGCATCCGATTCGACAAAACTGTTGCCGCTCATTAGCCTGGCGAACAAATAGTAGGATCCGCCTGTCGCGAACTGGAGGGCGGGGCTGGCGCCGCTATGGTTGCCCACGGCCAGGTCGGCGGCGGCGCTCAAGGTCTCCGATCCGAGCAAGATGGCCTTGCTCAAGTCCTGATTGGGATTGGCGGAGGTGGAAGCGTAGTAGGTAATCGTGAAACTGCCGGGCGCCGCCGCGCCGCTGATGGTATAGGTGCGGTTGATGGTGAAGTTGGTCTGTACGTTGATCGAAGTCGGGCCCGTGATGCCGTCGCCGGGCGCGGCCCAGTTCAGGTCCGTGCTGGATAAGGCCACGGGCGTTTCGCTCACGGCATTGGCAACAATGTAGGTGCCGCCGCCGGTGTTGCTGAGTACGACTTTCAGTGTGCCGCTCGTGATATAGACGGTGGCCAGTGTCTGAAAGGGCACGCCGCCGAAGCTCGGGCCGCTGGCCGCCAGGGTTTGATTCACTGAGACGGTTTGCAGCAGCGTCGAGCCATCGTAAATGGCATAGGGGGCGTTGGTCGCCTGATTGGGATAGGGGTGCCAACTGGCCTGCACCTGATAGAAGCCCGGCGTCAACGCTTGCACTTGCCAGGTGGCGGTGTTCTGGCCGGTGCCGCTGCTGGTAGCGTAGCGCTCGTTGCCGCCATACGAAGGCACCGTTTCGGTGGCCCAGATGCCCGTCTCGGAGTATCCCGGCGTCCCGTTGTCCACGATCTGAGATCCACTGAGAAGGAGCCGGTCTTCCAGCCCTTCCAGATGCAAGCGGGCCCGCTTTCCGAAGGAAGTTTTCGCGGCTGCGCGATGGCCGTTGTGACGCCGAGAGATTGAAAATGGCCAGATCATGTCAACACCCTTAGCAGAACTGGAGGGCGAACGGTGAGCCACTGGAAGGCTCTGCATATGTTCCAAAGAACCCAGTGCGGGGAGTCAAGGGAGGCAGGGGCAGCGCTTCAGGCGGGGCAGGAAAACTATCGCTCTACAATGAAACCCTAGGTCAGAAAGGCGGACGTGTCAAAAGACGACTAAGCACGCGATCAAAAAAAATTGCCGGCGGCATAAACGCCGCCGGCGCGCCGCTAAGAAGCGGACATCGTAGATTTAGACGGGCATGCTTCGTTGTCTGAGTCTCAGGAAACGGGGCAGCCCATTGCCGATGAGTTAATTGGTGACACTCTGCCCCAGACTTAGATTGTTCTGGTTGAACACCGCCAACCAGACATTCACCTCGCTCTGGGCAGGCGTGCGCAGGAACACGTCCTGGTAGACGTGGATAATGAACGTGGAAGGATTGTTGGCGGCCAGGGCGAAGAACTCGTTCGAGGCGATGATTCCGGCCGCCACCTGTTCCCGGTTGGAGCCCGTCTGAAAGCGCGTCAGCCAGGAAACGATTTCATCCGTGCGCGGCAAACGACCCAGGAACAGGGCGTAATCGCCGCGGATAAGCCCAATCTCGCGCTCCGTGCTGGTGACAATGCCCGCGGCGACCGCAAAGTTGCTCGAGCCGTTGTTGAGCGCCGTGAGCCAGTGGGCCAGTCCGGCGGGGTCCGGATTGCGGCCGAGCAGATCCTGATACATTCCGGTAATGAAACCCACCGCCGTGTTGCCGTGGTCGAATATATATTCGGCGGAACTCACCAGTTGTGCTTCCACGGTCTCCGCATTCACGCCGCTCTCCAGCAAGCCCAGGAAATGGCTCAGTCCGCTGGGATCCGGAGGGCGACGGAGCAGATTTGTGTATTCACTTTTCAGGAAGTCGGTGAAATTCTCCGGACTGTTCAAGATGCCGGTGGCGACGGCAAAGGTCGCATTGGAAAGGAGGTTGCGCGTTTCGAGCTGCTCCACGCCGAGCCTGGCTGCACGTAATTTTGTGGCGGGCATTGAAATTCTCCAAGCGGGGGTTGGACCTCTTTGTGCTGTTCGGTACGCAGGCGACGCGAATAGAGGGAAAGCAAGAGGAGTGCCAAATGGGGCGCTAGCGTTCGGAACTGCACGACAAGGCTGAAAAGGCGGGATGCTGCCTGCGAGAAATACCCCGCGCCGCGCCTATGCTGGTAGATTTCTGGCCAACTAGACAGCTTGGTTGCCTCAGAACTAAGTCGGTTTACCCGACAATCAAGCTGTGACAGAGCACGAGAGAACCGGTAACACCTAACCAGCACTTGGCCGACACCTATGGCGACGGCTACCGGTATCGGGTCCGGGCAGACAATATTGACCCCCGCGGGCCCGGATTTAGTTCTGCGCCATCTACAATTACCCGAACAAGGCGAGCACGACCTGGTTCCACCAGTCCTGGGTGTTGCTGTTGTGCTGCTGGTAATATTCGGCGGAGCCGACAAAGCCGCCCGCGACGCCCTCATTGGTGACGGTACCGCTTTCAAAAGCGCGCACCCAGCCGGCGAGTTCCGCCGCGCTCGGGGAGCGGCCCAGGTACTGTTGGTAGTCGGCGGTAACGCGAATCCCCTCGCGCTCGGCGCTGGCGGCAAAACCGTAGGCAACGGCCATCTCCGAGACGCCGTTGGCCAGAGCCTGGACCCATTGGTTGACCTCGGCCTGGCTCGGCGTCCGGCCCAGCAAATCCTGATACAGGCCGGTCACCCAACCGGCGCCGGCGCCCCCGTGTTTTTGGATGTATTCGCTTGAGCCGATCAAGCTGGCTTCCAGATGCTCGTCGGTCAGTCCGTGCTGCATCTGCGTGACCCAGCCCGCCAGGCCGGCACTGTCGGGCAGGCGCCCCAGGTAATGCTGATAGTCCGCGATGACAATGTCTGTATCGTACTCGACACTGGTGGTGAGTGCGCCGGCCACAGCAGCCAAATAGCTTGGTGCGGCACTGACCAGGCTGGCGGCATGGCCGAACAGGTTTTGAATGGCGGCGGCGAACCAGCCAGAAGCATTGTCCGAGGTCTTCTGGACGTACTCCGTGGAACCGAGAAAGCCCGCTACAACGCCCTCGTTGGTGACCGCGCCGCCTTCAAATGCAGCCACCCAGCTGACCGCTTCACCGGCGCCGGGCAGGCGGCCCAGGTATTGCTGGTAATCCACGGTCACACGCTGGCCTTCACGCTCGGCGCTGGCCGCGAAGCCATAGGCGATAGCGATGGTAGAGACGCCCTGGGCCAGCTTTTGCAGCCATTGATTTACCTCATCCTGGGACGGGGTTCGCCCAAGCAGATCCTGGTACATGCCGGTCACCCAACCGGCGCCGGCGCCGCCGTGGTTCTGAATATATTCCGTCGAGCCGATGCAGTCGGCTTCCAGATGTTCGTCACTCAAGCCATTGTGCATCTGCGCCAGCCAACCGGCCAGTCCGGCGCTATCCGGCGTCCGTCCCAGGTAACGCTGGTAGGCGGCGGTGACGATGAGCGTGTCGTACTCAGTGCTATGCGTCAGAATCGTGGCGGCCGGAAGAATCCAGCTGCTGGTCGAAAACTGGTTGACGGTTACCACGTTTGCGCTGCCCCTGGCCGAAGGCAAAGCCGTATCAGCTACCGTGAGCGTCACGGTGCCTGCCGTGCGCGGCGTGAAGCTAAAGGGATGCACGCCGTTGTCTGCCGGGCCGAACGTATACGGCGCGGGCAAGACGGCTTGAGGATCCGTGCTGGAGAACTGCACGGTGCCCACATAGCCTGGCATGAGCTTGCCCGACTGGTCCAGCGCGCTAACGGTGAAGCTGTCCGCGGTGCCGGCGGAGTCCGGCGACGCAATGTTGGTGATGCTGAAGCCGGCCGGCGTCGAAAGCACAGAGGGAAGCTGAGGCGTATCCCAGGCCACAAAATTCTCAAAGTTGCCGATAAGATTTGTCGTGAACCGACCGGTCAGGCTGTTCAGTGATTCGTCGGTTAGAAGGATAGAGCTGTCCGGTGTGCTTGCCACAATCTTTCCGTCGGTCGACAGGGCGATATCCGCAAGGCTCGAAGCAAATGGAGACTTGTCGGACAGGGACTTGATGAGGTTGCCGTTGCGATCGCAATGGATGAAGTTTCCATTCCAGCTCCCCAGGAAAAGATCGCCACCGGCATCCACGCCGAGGGCACGAATGTCATTGTCAACGCCGCTCCCCATGGTGATCTCGCGCACGAAGGCCAAGTTCACGGGATCGTACACCTCCACGCGCGCGGGAAAGCCGCTGGCAATGTTATTCACCAGGCCGTAGAGCAGCCCATCCAGGCCCAGGGCAACCTGAATGTAATCGTCGTTTGTACCGAAGCGGATTGCCGAGTAATCGTTCGTGTCAAAGCGAATGAGTCCCTGGAGTGTGGGGCCGTTGGCATTCATAGTCGTGACGTAAATATAGTGCTGGAAAACAGCGAGACCGCCGACGGAGATGTTCGCACCCGCGTTCCAGCCGGCGAAGGTGTGCTGGCTCCAGGTGTGCGCGGCCTGATCGTACGTGCTGAGGTAGGGATGGAAGGTGCCGTTATAGACGTACATATTCTTCGCCGCATCCACGCCCAGGCTGCGACCGGCTTCGCCGGAAGGATTAGGACCTGGGTAGGGAACAGGGGTCGGGTTGCCGAGCAGGTTTCCCGACTGGTCATAATGGTAGACGGCGGAGCCGGTGTTCCAATTGTAGCTATCGAGAAGAATGCCGCCCGCCGTCGGCACGGCGCGCTCCTCCAGCGGTTCGACCCGGAGATAATGCTTGCGCCGTTGCGAATGGCTGCCACGCGCCGCACGACTCGATCTGCAAGCACGGAACAAGTTCATCGGCCTTCTCCTCACGAGGTACGGCTTTCTGCCCGCCACACTTCATGTAACGAGGGGCGCTGCGTGGCGAAGGCGGATGGATTTTTTTGAAAAACGGCGTCAGGACAGGCTTCGGACTGTATGAGCCGCAGCGCCTGGAAGAGGTCGAGATTATTCAAACTGGCATTTGACTTGCTCTTCCAGGCCGGACAAGATGGTGCAGACCCTGGCGATCGAAGAGATCTGAGACCCCGGCGTATGGCTTTCCCGCAAACCCGCCACTCCCTGATCCAGCGTCTTGTGGCCGCTCCTACGAAAGGCGACTGGCAAGAGTTTGTCAACGACTACTGGGGCCCGGTTTGCCGGTTCGCCCAGCGCAGGGCGCCGCTGACCCGGGAGGACGCGGAGGACGTGGCCTCGGAAACGTTCGAGATCCTGTTGCGCAAGCAACTGCTCACGCGCTGGGTGGTCAATCGTTCCGCCAAGTTACGCACGTTGCTATGCTGTGTGGTGCGCAACCTGCTCGGCAATCGAGCCCGCATTGAGAAAGGGCGTCAACGTCTGCGGCGCGAGGGGGCCAAGGACCCGACCCGACTCCGCGAGTCGCCGGCCCTTACCACGCTTGATGCTACCGTCGAAGAGATCGACGCCTTCTATGCCGCCTGGGTCGAGGAGCTTTTCTACAACGCGACCTGGCTTCTCCTGGCCCATTACAATCGCCAAGGCAAAGGGCACTACTTCCGTATTCTGTACGAGCATTGGTGCGAGGGCCTGGCCTTGCCGGAGATTGCCCGGGCCGTAGGTCTGACCCCGCACCAGGCGCGACACGCCTACCGGGACGCCCGCCAGGCGCTGGCGCACGGGCTCAAGCAAGCCGTGCGGGACCACCTGCGGCGCTATTGCGCCGCAGGGGAATTAGAGTCGGAATTTGCCGCCGAGTGGAGCCGGCTGCGCGAATATGTGCGTGCCCGCGGCGGGCTGGAGCATGCCGTGCGATCGGTGTACGCAAACCGGCCATGCTAACAGCTGCAACGAGCCCTGCAGCACGCTGATTTAGTCGCCCTTTGCGTTCGCGGCCGGCCAATTGCGCAAGCTCAGGCCAGTGTCGTCGCTTACGAGAAGCAACTGCCCGTCCCGAGAAAGTGCGACGCCGTTCGGACCATTGCCAATTTGTTGTGAACCGCCTACGGCATGCGTCACCCGCCCCCTGTCCAGATCAAGCACGAAGAATTTCCTCCAAAAGTTGCTATGAGCAAGAGCTCTGTGACCGTCTGGAGCGAAGGCAACCAGGCTAATGATATCCGTATCCACAGGAATGGAACGAATTTCTTTGCCGCTTTGGACGTCCCATAAGCGGACCTTCTTGTCTTGATATCCTCCCGAAAGCAGCTGACTGCCATCGGCAGACACGGCGAGACAGCCGGTCGGACCAAGATGACCATCGAAATCTTTCAGCTCCGTTCCGCGCTGGACGTCCCAGGCCCTGATCACGTCGTCCGTTGTGCAGAAGAGGATCCGCTCGTCGTTGGACCACGCAATGCTCCGTGCGAACTTTACGCCGGGAAGCTCGACTGCTTTGAGCTGCTGACGGGTTTGCAGGTCCCAGAGCGACCATCCGGCATGATGACCTGCCACGAATCTGCGACCGTCCCTTGACAGAGCGAAATGCTGGATCTGGGAGCGCGGCGTTTCCCCAAACCGGGCCACGGACGTCTGTTTTTCCAGATCCCAGACATGAAGAGCATCCTGATTCTGGAGCAACAGGGCATGAACGCCATCCGGAAGGAGCGCCATTTGTGAGTATTCCGGTCCTGGCAGCAACTCGGATTTCTTCAGTCGTTCACCGGATTCAAGGTCCCAGAGAATAAGCTTTTTCTCGGCGACAGAAAGAGCACGCTTTGCGTCAGGTGATATGGCAAGCGTCCAGAAAAAGCTCTGGTACCCCCGGTAACGTCGAACGATGTCCTTTTCGCTCCAACCGGGTAAGCCTTGCTCCGGGGGCGGTTGAACCGCAGGCTTGATTTGAAGCGTCGGCGGCTTAGGCTGATCGGCAGGCTGAAGCGCGTCCGGCTGAGGGCGATTGGCCGGCTGAGCAGCGACGCTTTGTGGCTGCGGTTGGCCCGCTGGTGACTTCTCCACGAGAGCTGTTGACGATGCAGTGGCGACCTGGGCTGTATCGTTCGTGGGTTTTTCTTTGCGCGCGAGCAAGACCGGGGTCACAAAAGCCAGAATGAGCAGCAGAATAAACGCGCCCGCCGCGCCATAGAAGAGCGCGGGGTTGTTTTTCCGCAACAGGCGTAGCGTGCGCCCGATGCCCACACCATCCCGCCTGCCGGCGAGCACCTGGGTCCGTGATCCTCTTTTGCTGCGCGAGGGGGCCTGGTTCCATTCCGTCTCGGACAGTTCCGAATCCGACGCGGAATTCTGCCGGGAATCTCGCCGGGCGGCAAATTCCGCCTCCGTGGCGTCCAGACTGGCGTATGGCGCCAGCGCTTCCACCACCTGCCCCGGCGTTTGGTAGCGCTCGCCGGGTTTCTTGGCCAGCATCTTTTTCAGCACGCTGCGCACGCCCGCCGGCACGTCCTTGCGGATCTCCTCGATCGGTGCCGGCTCATGGAGCTGGTGCTTGAGCAGCACCTCGGTGAGCGACGCCGCCTGATGGGGAGGCCGGCCGGCCAGCAAGAAATAGAGTGTGCAGCCGAGGCTGTAGATATCGGAGCGAATGTCCGCGTCCCGGGAACTAAGCGCCTGCTCCGGCGCTACGAAATCGGGCGTGCCGATCACCGTGCCGGTCTGGGTCAGCCCGTGATCCTTGGCCTCCGTTCCCTGGAGGCGCGCCAGGCCCATGTCGAGAATTTTGATCAGGCTGCCCGAGCTCTCCTTGTTGCCGTTGGCCGAGGCCGCCAGCAGCAGGTTGTGCGGCTTGATGTCGCGGTGGACCATGCCGCGGCTGTGGGCATGCTGCAGGCCGAGCGCCGCCTGGCGAATGTACTCACAGGCCTGGCCGACTCCCAAAGGCCCGGACTGTTCCACCAGGCGCGACAGGTCGGTCCCCTCCACATACTCCATGGCGAAGTAATGAGTGGGGCCGGCTTGCCCGGCGTCATAGGCCAGGACGATGTTCGGATGGATGAGCTGGGCCGCGGCCTGGATTTCCTTGTAAAAACGCCCCACGGCGTTGGCGTTGCGCAGCCATTCCTTGCGAATCACCTTCAATGCGACCGTGCGATTCATGACCGCGTGATGCGCTTTGAACACCTGCCCCATGGCGCCCTCGCCGAGGCGGTCCAGGATGCGATACGGGCCAACCGTCAGATCCTGACGACGTCCCGCGGCAATCTGGTTGACCTGGAAACGGGTTAGCCAGCCTCGGCGAATGATGACCCGGGCCAGGGGGAGCATGTCTTCGCCCTGGTTCAAGCCGCTGTGGGCAAGGTCTTCCAACTGCGCGCTTTCCAGCAGGCCGCTGAGTTCCAGTTCATGAAAGAAGTCTGCCAGTTTCGGTGTGGCCATGATTGAAGGCTTCCGCGGAGAGGCTGCCTATTTCCATGCATGCGAAAGAAGAATTCCCAGAGCGCCCGCCACGACGATGGCCCCGGCGCCCAGGGCAATGCCGACCATGACCAGCCAGATTTCCCGCCGGCTCATGCGCGATTTTACGAGTTCAACTGTCGACTCATCGGGCTCGGGGTGATCGTCGGTGCGACTCGCGTCGGTCCGAGAGCGCGGCGCCGCGCGGGCGGCCTGCGCCTGTTCATCAACTTCTGTCAGCCTTGGCTGTGGTCGTGCGGCTGCAACGGGTGCCCTTTCTTCCCTTGGGGAGGCCCGAGCTTTCGAAGGCCCGGGAACGGTTGCTGGGTCCAGGGCACGCGCCGGTGAAGGCGCGGTAATGGGCGGCCTCGACTGCTCCAGTTTAGCGCTGGGGGCGGCGGCTTTCTTGACGCTCGGCAAGAGTTCCGGCCGGGCCGCCGTCCGAATGGGGGGAGTCTGGCGCTGGACCGGTTCGTGTTCTGCAACGCCATAAACCAGTGACGCCGCTTCTTCTGCGGGAATCTTCATGAATAACGAGCCCCAAGTATGGACCGACGCGGCCGTTGGCGGGGCGATCATCTCAGCTTCCCTGGTTGCCGGCTCCCGTTCGACATAGTCGAGGTATGACTGCACGGCCATCGAACCCCGCGCCGGACGCTGGGCCCTGTCGCCAGGCAAAAACGGCTCCAGGAACTGCGCCGCTTGCTGCGGCGTGCCCGGACGCTGCGCAGGATCCTTGGCGAGCAGGCGGTTCACCACGGCCTGCAGACCTTCCGGCACCGCCGGGTTGAGCTCGCAAACAGGGCGCGGCGCCTCGGTGGCGTGGCGGACCAGCTGGCGGACACGATTGCTGTCGGGGAACGGCGGATGGCCTGCCAGAGCGTGGAAGAGGGTGGCGCCGAGACTGTAAATATCCGCGCGAATATCGGCAGCGTGCGCATCCCGCGCCTGTTCGGGAGCGAGATAGTCGGGTTCTCCCAGGATGCTGCCTTCGGTGGTCAACTGGAAGTTCTCGGCCGCTCCCCACGGGTCATTCTCATCGAAGAGCGATCTGCCCAGGCCGATGTCCAGGATCTTGACGGTGGCTTCGAGGGTGTTGTCCTGTCCCGGCAAAGACAGCGGCACGAGCATAAGGTTTCCGGGCTTGAGATCGCGATGGACGATGCCATGTTCGTGGAGGTGCTGCAGCCCCTGAAAGGCCTGATGGAGAATGCGCGCCGCCTCTGCCGGCGGCAGCCGGCCGCGCCGCTTCAGCACTTCCTCAAGCGTCTCCCCCTCCAGGTATTCCATGACCAGGTAATACAGGCCGAGCGCCTGCCCCATCTGATAGGTGCGCACCACGTTCGGGTGCCTCAGGCGAACGGACAGGCGCGCCTCGCGCTGAAAGCGGACGAGCGCTTCCTCGATTTTCGCCTTGGAGGGCGGCAGCACCTTGATCGCCACGACCTGTCCCAGGCGATGAACTGCCTTGAACACGCCCGCCATGCGGCCGGTGCCGATGCGCTCGAGCAGCTTGTATTGATCCAGAAAGAAATGATCGGCACGGCCCCTGAGCAACAGCGCCGCCTGGTAGCCCGTCAGGACCTGGCGGCCGGTTAGCCACTTCGCAAACTTTTCCCCGTCCTCCACCTTATCCCCGGCATCGCCGCGCCAGGTTTCTGCCAGCGTCCGAACCTCCTCGTCCGATGCCAGGCGGCTGCGGACCAGCAGGCCACAGAAGTCTTGTGTTGAAGCACCCACGACTAAATCCTTCCGGGCCGGGAGGGAAAGGGATCGGCTCCGTTTTTATAGACCTTGCAATAACCCTGGGCCCCTTCATTGGGCTTACCTTGTCGTCTCGAGTCAGCGCTAAGATCGAACCCGAGCGAAGCCCGCTCTGGCATGGGCACACCATGACTTTGCGGAAAACGTAGATGTGGTCCCGCATGGACCGGTTTGAAGCGCCCGAACGTGAGGCGACCCGGTGAATCTACGTGGCTGGGGAGCGTACGAGCCTGCCGACCATGAGCAGGGAAGCCTTATTATGGACGTTGATTTGGAACGATGTCAAGAACGATCCCTGTGGCGTTCACCCAGTGATAGTGGCAAGGACACCCACGCCAAGCACTTACGGGGCTTGACCGTACCTCTAGGAGAGAGGCGTGGAAATTGAAACGAAATGGCGGCATTTTCTCCCCGAGCAATAAGCTTGTTCGCTTTTCATCCTTGGTCTACAATCCTCTCATGCGAATGAGCCATCTGGTCGTCTTTCTCAGTTAAAGCACGTCGCTGTCTGTCGGATTCATTCCGCGTTCCGCGGAATGAAGAGCCGTATTGTTTCTGCTCTTACCATTCATCTAATTCGCGCATCCTCGGCAACGGTTCTTCGGCCGTTCATGGGACCGGTCGAGGCATGCGCTTTGAGGAAGCTAGCATGAACCCCAAGAAGCAAAAAGAAAAACAGCGCCGCCGGGCCCGGAAGCTTGCCGAGGAGGCCTGGGAGGCGTTGCACGACGGAAATCTCGACCTGGCTGTCAAAATCATTCGCCGGGCGGTTGAAACGCAACCGGATAACCCGGTGCTCTGGAACGACCAGGGCATATTGCTGGGCATGCAGGACAAGGATGAAGACGCCGAACAATCCTTTCGAGGGGCGTTGAGACTGGCGCCGGACTTTGCTGAGCCGTACACGCATCTCGCGTCGCTACGGGCAAAGCAGGGGCTCTACCGAGACGCCGTGGCCTTGCAGGCGAAAGCGGTCAAACAAGCGTCCGACTCGGCAGAATACGTGGACCGGCTCGAGGCGTATCGGTTGCTGGAAAGCCAGCAGGGGTTGACCGCGTGGTTGCCGCCGAAAGAAGAACCGGCTGATGCTGGCGGTCAACACGTGACCTTGCCGTCTGCCTTACCGGGTGGATGGCGCGAACGCCTGGCGGCCAGGGATTGGCAGGTGCTGGGCGAGACGCTGACGCGCGAGGGCTGCGCTCTGCTTCCCGAGCTGCTGGATGCGGCGACGTGCCAGACCCTCGCGAGCATGTTCGATAACGACGCTCTCTTTGCGAAGAGCGTCGTCATGGATCAGGAGAGTTTTGGCCGCGGCATCTATCGCTACTTCCGGTCGCCGCTGCCTGCCGTCGTGGATGAAGTGCGGCGCGGGGTTTATCCTTTCGTGGCGCGCATCGCCAATGGTTGGCAAGAACTTCTGGGCAAGAAAGAGCATTACCCCTTGGCGTGGGAAGAATTTCGTGACCAATGCCATCAAGCCGGTCAAGCCAGCCCCAACGCCCATTCTCTTGAAGTACGGTCCCGGCGGCTTTAACGCTCTGCATCGAGACCTGCGTGGCCGGATGTTCTTTCCGATTCAACTTGCCGTGGTCCTCAGCCCGCGCGCCGATCAATCCGAGTTGCCGGCAGAAGGGTTCGAGGGCGGAGAGTTTTTGTTCTGTGACGTGCCCGAGGATGCGAAATCGCGCCGCCGCGCGCTTGCCGCGGGGTTAGGCGACGGGGTGTTGTTCTGCACGCGCGATCGGCTCGTTCCCATCGGCGGCGTCCACGGCTTGCAGCCCGTCAAACACGGCATGGCCACGATCACCAGCGGAACGCGCTTCGCCCTTGGCGTGCCATTTCATGAGTACCGCTGAGGGCCTGGAACCGCAAAGTAATCGCGCATCTGGGGCCGCCGCAGCAAGACGATAGCCGTCACGGCGAAGCCCGCCCATAATAGGAGCAAACTGATTTGGACCGTATACACAAATGCCAGCGTCACATGGCCGAACGAAGCTGGCAGGCCGGACTGCGAAAGTGTCTCCTTGGTTGGCTCCACGTTAGCCCGCCACTCCCAGAGCGTGAGCGGCACACCCCAAAGGAAACTGAGGAGAATCAGGACTGCGCTGACGAGCGCGAGCTTTCGACCCCAGGGCCTCCGCGTAGCAAGCCGATCCCAGAGATAATCAGCAAGACTGACACACCCAGGTCCGCGAGGTAGCGCGCATACATAAGCCACTGGGATGCCGTTAAATCGGACCAACTCGTTTGACCGGCTAACACGGTGTAAGGTAAGGAACCTACGCCCATCACGTTGCAGCAGGTCCAAGACAATCCGCCGGCAAAGCTGAGGATCGAGAGCACAAGGACGGTAGCCGGTCTTTGCCGCATGCGATTTGAGCCCCCAATAAGATTGGCCGGGCGCCGGTGGCGCAATCATATCACGGCATCTGGAAAGGCGGCATCGGCCCCGCCGCCACAAGTGAGCGCTTCCAGTCGCGGCCAGCTTCGAGAGCATTGGAGGCCGGGCGGGCGGCGGCGCCCACCCGGTCCGGAACTCGCCGTTAGATCGGCGTTATCGGTCGGAAGAGATCGTCGGCACTGGCGAACACGGCGTCGACAATGGCGCCCGGGTGCTTGGCAGCCGCCGCCGTGGCGGAAACGTAGACGCGGCCGTCGGCGCCGTTGCCCCGGAGCGGGCTCGGGACGGTCACGACGGCTCTGGTTTGGCCGGCGCGTTTGCCGCCCAAGCCGTCACCGCGGTTGGTCCGGGCGCTGTTGGCCGCGCTGACTGCCGAGGCGCCCGGGGGTGTGGCATTACTGAGGGCCGCGGCCGCGACCAGTACATTGACGGGGCCGGCTCCCGAGGCGAGGTTCTTGGACGCCCTGATAGCGGTGGCGTCCTGTGCCGGCGTAGCCAGGAAGCCGTGATAGAGGCCGTTGGCGTCGTTGTACTGGCCCACGATCTTGCTGGAGGCGTTGATCCCGCTGGGGAAGGTACCTTGAAGGGCGCCGGTCCCGGCCTTGGGGTCGTCCAGCGTGGTGTACTGGCCGTTCGCCAGCAGGAAACCGTGAAGGACGAGGTTGGCGGTCTCGTAATTGCCCACAATCTGGCCCAAGGCGTTGATGTCAATGGTCTCCGTACCCAAAAAAGGGCCCGGTGCAGCGTTGGGCTCGTCAATCGTGGTGTACAGGCCCTGGTTCAGCAGGAAGCCGTGATAGTCGTTGTTGGGGCCGATGTAGTAGCCCGTGATCACGCCAGAGGCGTTGATCCCAGTGGGAATGGTGCCCTGAAGAGTGCCGGCGCCGGTCCCGGCGTGGGGGTCGTCGAGGGTGGTGTACTGGCCGCCCGAAAGCAGGAAGCCGTGGAAGACGGCGCGGGCATCCAAGTAATAGCCCACAATCTGCCCGGGTTCGTTGATCGCGGTGGCCTGAGTCGTTCCAACCGCGTTGGGCTCGTCGAGGGTGGTGTACTGGCCGTGCGAGAGCAGGAAGCCGTGCTCGTTGAAGCCGCCGAATACAGGGTTCGGGGTGGTATCCCAGTAGAACCCCACGACCTGCCCCTGATCATTGAGCGAAAAGGCGTTGGTCCCCTGGCCGGGTGCCGTTCCGGCGACGGGGTCGTCGAAGGTGGTGTACTGGCCGTTCGAGAGCAGGAACCCGTGGGTAACATTGTTGGCGTCCCCATAGTTGCCGGAGATCAGCCCGCTGGCGTTGATCCCGATAACGAAGGTGCCCTGGACAGAACCTGGCGTGGTCCCGGCATTGGGGTCATCGATCGTCTGGAAGACATAGCTGGGCACCATCCGATCTTCGAGGGCCTCCATGCGGGGCACAAAGCGCGCCCGCGGCTTGGCATGCCGCCGCGGAATGTGAGACCGGCCCGACCGGCCTTCCGAGTTCCGGATGGCATCCCAATTCAGGCGTTGGCAGAGAGAAGCAAACATGGTGAGAGTCTCCTTCGGGCGATTGGCCTGCGGAACAATAACAAGCCGTCGCGGCCGGCGCGCAGACCGAGCGCCGGGGCGAGGCCGGGCCGGTGGCGAGTCGCGCTTGCGCAAACGTCACCGGCCGAAACGTTCTTTCTTCTATCGAAGGGGCTTCACTAACAAATCGTGTACGACCCGTAGATATTATCCGGGCTATTCCGAGGCACCGGCAGCGATGTAGATCCCGCCGCCTTCCTTTAAGAGCCTATCCGGATAAGGGGACAGGGCTCTTGGTTTTGTGTGATTTAGGAGCCCTGCTGGGCTTGCCGATCCAGCGCTGCAACAATTCATTCAAGGACATGGTTCATCTCCATGCACGAAGCGGTCTGCGATACAATGCAAAGATCATCCCCTGCGCGCAAACCGAGCGCCGGGGCGATGCCGGGCCGGTGAGGGCATGCTTGACGGCTTGAACTCACCGGCCACTTTTTTCGCTGCTCTTTTTCTCGTTCCCAAACTCCCGTTTGGGAACGTCCGATCCGGAAACTCAGCGCATGAATCTCAAGGCTTGTTCTTGGTGCCCTTCGGATCTTGGTGGTGATTCTTCTTGTCCCGTATTTTCAGCATTTCCGCCGCTTCAGCACGGAAGCGGCGTAAATCGGCGTGTTTCGGGTCGTGCTTTTCCATCCACTGCACGCCCTGATCGTAGCAGCGGCGAGCTTGCTCGCGGTCGCCGAGCCCGGTGTAGGCCATCGACCTGAAGAACAGGTCAAAACTACCGGGCCCCCTCGGCTTGTACTCAAGCTGCCGGGATTTCTCAATGCACTCCAGCGCCTCCTTCCAGTTGCCCGTGCGGCACAAAGCCACCCCGAGCGTGTGCCAGCGATCGCCGGACCCCGGTTCCAGCTCAACTGCCTTACGCGCGTGCGTCACGGCCTCCGTGGCGTGGCGTTGCTCGCGGTCTGGGCGAATGGCCAGGACCCAGGCCAGTTCGTTGTGACTCAGGGCCAGGTCGTGAACCTGCTCGACGTCTGTGGGGCGTTGGTCGAACAGTTGTTGGAATAGGGCCAGCGCCCGGCGATTTGACTCTTCGCTCTGTTGAAACCGGCCGCGGGAACGTTGCACCCCTGCCAGGTTGCTCCAGCTCCAGCCAATATCCCGCGTGTAGTAGGGGATGTCGGGGAACTCGTTCCGCAATGCCTCGTAAAGAGCGATGGCCTGCTCGAAGGCTTTCTCAGCCTCGTCAAGGTCGCCCGAGCACTTTGGCAGCAACCAACCCAACTGATCGTAGCACCAGGCCAGCAAATCGCCGAATCCGGATTCCCGCGGGAACTGCGCCCTGAGCTGCTGGAGCAAGTTGATCGCTTTCCGGTAACTCTGAACGGCCTTGGCATGCTTGCCGGCCACGTGCTGCACTTCCGCTAGCTTGGAGTACATCTGGGCCATCAGCAGCCGCTCAGCGGGGTCTGGCCCGGGCTCCTTGATGAAGCGCTCGTACAGGCTGAGCGTTTTCTCCCGGGCCGACTGGGGCAGGAGGCGGCTCGTGCGCGGGGCGTGGCTCAGCAGGACACAGACTTGCTGAAAGTTCGCCTCCGCGACCAGGCGTCGCGTCTCGGCTACTTGGCGCTGGTCCTCAGCTTGTTTCAGGGCGGCCTCCGTCTGCCTTTGCCTGTCCCACAGCAGCAGCGCCAACACCGCCAGCCCGGTGGACAGCACCACAGCAGCGGCCAACAGGCTCGCCACGGCGCGGTTGCGCCGGCACCAACGCCAGGTGCGCTCCATTCGGCCGGCCCGCCGAGCCTGGATCGGCCGGTCAAGCAGGAAACGGCGAAGGTCGTCGGCCATCTCCTGGGCGGTGGCGTAGCGCTCTGCCGGGTCTTTCTCCATCGCCTTCAGGATAATCGTCTCCAACTCGCTGGGGACGACCTTGCTCAGGCGGCGGGGCGGGCGCGGCTCCTCGAAGGCGAGCTGGCGCAGCAGCTCCTGCCGGTCGCTACCACTGAACGCTGGTTCCAGCGTCATCAACTCATACAGAGCCGCGCCCAGCGAATAGACGTCGGTGTGGTGATCGATGGCACCCCGCTTGGCCATAGCCTGCTCGGGGCTCATATAGCGCAAGGTCCCCACTAAGTCGCCGGTCATCGTCAAACCGACTTGGCTCTGGCAGTGCGCCAGGCCGAAGTCGGTGATCCAGAGGTTGCCCCGCACGTCCACGAGGAGATTGGCTGGCTTGATGTCGCGGTGCACCACGCCAAGCTGATGGGCATGTTCCAGCGCCTCGGCCGCCTGCACGCCTAAATTGGCCACCGTTCGGAAGAACGCCCGACTTTTGGTTGAACGCTCCGACGAAGGGGCTGGTGGCTGCGGGGTCGCCGCCAGTGCTGGGTGCTGAGTGCTAAGTGCTGAGTGGTCAGCGGTGGGCGGGGCATACGGACCGGTTGGTTGCTCTCCCGTCGTGCCGCGCTGAGCCGGCGCGCAGCGCCCGGAGACCAACTCGCTCGCCAACTTCGCAACCACGCCTGCTGCATCCGTCCGCTCCACGGTCTCCAACCCAGTCAATTGCCGCAGCTCGCGGATCATGGCCGCCAACGTCTGCCCTTGGATATACTGCATGGCGTAGTAGTGCACGCCGCGCTCGACGCCCACGCCGAAGACCGGCACGATGTTGGTGTGGTGCAATTGGGCTGCTGCCTGGGCCTCGTTTTTGAACCGCTGCAACTGCTTGGGATCGAGCGTCGCCGCGAACGGCAACACCTTCAGGGCCACCCGCCGCCCCAGCGAAATCTGCTCCGCCTCATAAACCACGCCCATGCCGCCGCGGCCGATCTCGCGGAGGATGCGGAAGTCGCCCAGGATGCCCGAAGGGGGCCATTGCTCTAGGCCGGGCTCGCCGCTGGGAATGGAGCCCGGCACCAGGGCGCCGACCGCTTGCAAGGCCGGCAGCGCCTGGCGGAGGATGTGGGCGATCTCCGGATAGCGCCGGGCATACTCCTCGATGTCGGGTTGCTCGCCGCGGTTGAGTCGCTCGGTGAACTCATCGGCGACCTGCCCGACCAGTGATTCCACGCACACTTTCTCATCTTGAGTTGGCGCGCTCATGGCTCGGACTCCATCAGGCCGGATTGAATGAGAATCTCACGCAGGCGGAGAACGGCCCGGCCAAATCGCCGGCTGGCCGAGGCCGGGTCCACCCCCAGCACGTGGGCCGTTTCTTGATTGCTCAGCTCTTCCAGTTTTCGCAGGATCAAGACCTCGCGATCACCCTCGGGCAGCCGGCTCACGGCCTCGCGAACTCGGCGAACGAACTCTCGTTGCAGCAGTTGTTGGCTGGGACTGGGGCCGGCCGAGAAAAACTGCCGGGCCAACAGCAGCGACGATCGATCCGGCAGCGGCAGGTCGCGTCCCACCGCCCGCTTGCCGGCCTCGACATGCCGGCGGCGCATTATCAGCAGCCGATCGAAGGCGATTTGCCGCAACCATAAGCGAAAGGGCAGCGGCGGCTGCTTGAGGTAATCCTCCAGCCGCCGGTGCGCCTCCAGCTGTGCTTCTTGAACCACGTCGGACGGATCCACGCGCGGCCGGAGCTTCGGGTCCAAGCGCAGCTCGATAAGCCGGCGCAGGTAGGCCCGGTGCCGATTCAAGAGTTGCTCCGTGGCCTGCCTTTCGCCTGCCCGGACCTGCCGCAGCAGTTGCTCGGTTTCCGCGGAATCGGCCGCTTGCGCGCCCATCACATCTCCCTATTAGAAGAACTGCAAGACCGCGAAAATAATTGATCGGTGCTTTTTGTCATTCTGAGCGTAGCGAGGAATCTTCTTCAGCCTCCTCTCGAAAGCTGCTGGGCGGCCTGCGGGTCGCCCTGCTCGATGGCGGACAGAATGCCGGTGATTTCAGTCATTGGCGCGAGGTCGGTGGAGAAGGACGTTGGATTGGCCGGATTATACCCGCCCACCCGGCCCGCCGCCACAAGCGCGCGCTTCCGGTTCCAGCACAATGGGCCGCGGCTTCCTGGGACGAAGGAACGCCGCGGATTCACCGGACCGCATTGATCCGAACAGCCGGCCAGGAAGGCCGAGACTCATTTGTGTCTGGCCCGACTACGAACCTACTTCAATCCTCTTTTCAAGAAGATCGAGTTCGGGAGTCGGTGTATTTCCCATTTAATTTCTTGACATGCCGGTACGGATCGCTCAGACTGCGTCTCCATGTTCCATCTTGCCGAAATCCGGGGTACGCTTGCCGTGGAATGCCCGGCATGGCCAGTTCACACGCGTTCGGAGACCTGACATGCGAATGCCAACAACCTTAAGCCTGATGCTTCTGCTCTTTGCCTTCCATACGGCCCGACCAGCCCGCGCCGATATTATCCTGTGGTACAACGGCGACCTTCCCGCCAACGGAGGAGGAACGGTTAACGAGCAGGGCACGGGCTTCTTTGGATCGCTAAATGTTTACGATAACTTCAACGTGACCAGCCCCACGGGCTGGACGATCGATCGCATCTGGTCGAATGACCAGATGAAGATAACCGGAATCACCGCTGCCGAGTGGTCTATCCGGTCGGGTATGTCGGCCGGCAATGGCGGCACCGTGATTGCGAGCGGGACCAGCCCGGCAACCCAGACGGCGACGGGCCGCACGGGCGCTTCCCTTGGCTTCCCAGAGTATACGGTCCAGGTCAGCGGGCTGAATGTCGTCCTCGGGCCGGGCACTTACTGGCTGTCGGTCTCCCCGCTGGTGGGCAACGACACGGCGAGCGGCGGGCTGTTTGACTCCTACAACTCGGCAACCGTTGGGGCCAACGCCGTCGGTTCGCCGCCCGGGAACGATGCCAATGGCTTGTTCAATTCCCCTGTATTGGGCGACAATTTCGCGCCCATGTTAATGGACTACTCCATGGGAGTCGCTGGCACGCTCGGTCCCGCCGCTGTTCCGGAGCCCTCTGCCATCACCCTGCTTGGCCTCGCCATCTTGATCCTGTCGATGCATAAAGCGCGTTTGCCGTCAATAGCATTCTGAGCCTTTCGGCAAGAATTTGGCAACTTTTTCCAAGATGCCATAGGTTGCCATGTGTTTGGCAGGCATCCTTTGAAATCCCCGAGAATTCTCGGGAACGGGGACGACGTTGCAATGCATGCAAACCAATCCCAGATGATTTCCCAGATCTGTACCTGTACGCCTGCGTCCGGAACTGACCGTTCGCAAATCCACGCCCGCAAAAATTGCCAGAATTTAGTTTTCGCTTCTTGCAGTGCCCAGAACCGGGTCGTACAATCGTCGCCTGTCGAGCAATAGACTGGCGAAGCCAGCTAGTTTGGGAAAGACAGGAGCCGGGCGGGTTTCGAGACTCGCCTGCCTGGCGGTGCGGTTCACGGTTTCCGAAATTTTGCAGCAGCAAAGCGTCGCGTCGGCCGCCTTGGGGAAGAAGAACAGGGCAGTCGCAGGCAAGCGGGCCATTCCATGTTCCGACACGCGCAAGCAACCAGATCTGATCGCCGCGCCGGCGTCGTCCTCGTCATCGTGCTGGCGCTGCTGACGCTGTTCGCCTTGCTTGGCTTGAGCTTCGTCTACTACGCGCAGTCGCTGGCCCGGTCGGCGGAGATGGCGCGCGAGGCCGAGCGGCCGGATCAGGCTGGGATCGATCAGGAAATCCTGCTCAGCTACTTTCTTGGCCAGTTGCTTTACGACTGCCCGGACGACGGCAGCGGCGCCTGTTCCGCGCTGCGCGGGCATAGCCTGGCGCGGTCGATGTATGGCGCGAGTGACGTATCCCCCGGCACCGCGTTCAACGGCACCGGCAGGCTGCATACCGCGTCCCCTTATCCAAAAATCGATGACTACACGCTCGTGAACTACACATATGTCGCGGGCGACGGTTTCGTGCGCGACCCCGAGCGGCTCGGCTGGCGCACGGACCTGAGCCAGCCGCGCGGGCCCTGGACGGGCGGCTTTAACGTGCCCTACACTTATCCAGACCTCAATAATATGTTCCTCGCCGCCGTCAAGGCGGACGGCACGCTGCTGGCAACTTCGTACCATCGTTCCTGGACTGGTTTCGGTTCGCTCGACCCGGCGAATCCGAACTGGCTGGACCAGACCAAGCCGTGGCTCAAGTATATGGTGCTGCGGCCGCGGCCGGCGGACATGGGAGCCGGCTTTCCCTTGCCGGGAGACGCGGGCGGGGATGTCAAGAACTTGATCGGCACCGCGGGGGGCAATGACAGCATCTGGCTGGACCTGGATTTTCCTGTGCTGACGACGCCGGCCGGCCGCAAGTACAAGCCGCTGTTTGCGCCGCTCGTGGTCGATCTGGACAATCGCCTCAACATCAACGCGCACGGCAACGTGCGCGGCCGCGACGGCCAGGGAAAACCGGCGCACGCTTCCCATCAGGGCTGGGGGCCGTGGGAAGTGAATCCGCAATACGTGCTAAGCCAGAGCGCGGCCGGCCAGGCGGAATGGCCGCGGCTGTTGCTCGGCTCGGCGCAGCCGCCCATGCTCGGCCGCTATGGCGGCCAACCGTGGAAGGGCATCGAGGGCCAACCGGCGCCGCCGCCTGCATATGCGGAGCAGCCCGGTACGCCGCCCCACTTTTATGCGCCGCTCGATTTCGACGGCTGCGATGAAATCAATGGCTTTGCGGCCAGCGGTCCGTTGCTGTTGCCCGGAGACGGCGCCGCGCCGGCCTCCAGCTCGTTCCCGACGGCGACGGCAGGCTATGGCAATGGCTCGGTCGCGGAACGGGCGGAGCATCCGTCGCTCTTCAATGTGTTGGCGCCGGCCGGAGATGGCCGGGTGTTCGCGGCGGCCAACCTGGAAGCGCTGCTGCGGGCCGGCGATGCTGGGGCGGGGGGGCTGTATTCGGAATTGCAACGCCTGTGTCCGGCAAACTTTGCCGCGCCGCGCACCGGCCGCCTGGTGACCACGCATAGCTTTGACCTGGACAAGCCGGGCGTCAGTCCGTGGCTATACGATCCGGCCAGTTCGGGGTACCAGGTGGCTGCGACGGCGCCGGATCAGGCGCCTTCCGGCCCGGCGATTGCGTTTCCGCCGCTGGCGCTGCGCTCGACGGCGCCGCCCGTGCAAAGCGATTTCACGCCGGACTGGCGCTCGGTGCGCGCCGGTTTGGAGCGAATCAATGTCAACCGGCCCTTGCCGCCTTTCCCGCATCAAGGGAGCGGCAGCTCGCCGCCATTTGGAGCGCCGCTGTGCGGGCCCGGCGAGCGCTTTGACTCGGTCCAGGCCGCCAGCCAGTTTCATGACGCCCTCTTCGAGCGGCAACGGCTGGCGGACAATATCTATCGCAGCCTGCTGCTCGTGACCGGCGTAGCGCCGGCCGCGAATCCAGCGGCGCCTTCGGACCAGGAATTGTTGCCGCGGCGCTGGCTGGCCCAGCTCGCGGCCAACATGGTGGACTTCATCGATGAGGATGAGATCAGCACGCCCTTCAATTTCTACACCGAGCAGGATGCCTATCCGCAGGGCCGGCCGCCTAACTTGCCGCCTTTTGACGTGGGCGCACTAAATGGCGATGCGGAGCTGCCGCGCTACTGGGTGTTCGGCGTGGAGCTGCCGCGCGTCGTCCTCAACGAAGTGCTGGCGGAATACCAGGAACCGGTCAGTCCTACCCCCGGCGCGCAATACATGGTGAATGTCTGGGCGGAGCTGCACAATCCGTTTCCGACAACGCTGGCGGGAGATCAGCCCATCGACCTGGCCGCCGTGCCGCTCCAGGTCGCAGCTCTGCCAGGCGGCTCGCTGGCGCGGGTGGCGAATGCGAACGCCTTCCTGCCCTACCAGATGCTGGTCGCCGATCGCTTGCGGCCGCGGCCGCTGAACGATAACGTGCTCGGCGCGCCGGACCAGATCCGGGCGCGGACGGCGGACGTGGCGGACAGTGCTTTCGGTTCTGCGGCCGTGCTCATGAGCGGACAGCCGTTGCCCGGGGCCATGCCAAGCATCGGTGCACAGGGTTTCTTCCTTCTGGGACCGAAGAATCCCCCGAGCGACGCGCGCAATACCATCCGCGCCCAGTCGCAGGGCGGGGCCGTGCCCGACGCCACGCCGATCCTGCGCCTGGACAGCATGCAGATTCCGGTGACTTACACGACGCCGCCGGCCCGCGACCCGGACGACCGCGCCACGGGGCTCACCGTGCTGCTCCGCCGGCTCGCCAATCCGCATCTGCCGTATGATCCCAGCCCGACGCTCACCGGCGCGAGCGGCGATCTCGAGGCCAATCCCTGGTACAACCCTTACGTCACCATCGACTACCTGGAAAGCATTCCCCTGCGCAACGCTATCGATTCCACGACCGTGTACGCCTCGCGCGGCAAGCGCCAGCCTTATGCCGCCGCCTTGAACCCCGGCGATGCCGATAATCCCGTGGTCGATCAGGTTTCCGCAGGCACAACGCAACATACTTTCGGCCTGCCAAATAACCCGGGTCCCGGGTCGGGTCATTACGACTGGCTGGTGCATCTGGACCGGGCGCCGGTCAGTGCCCTGGAATTCTTGCAGGTGAGTGGCTGTCAGCCGTATCAGCTCACGCAGCGGTTCATTCGGGGCGGCGCCGCCGACCAGCGCTTCGGCCATCTGGCGCCCTGGTTCGACGAGCAGCGGCGCTTGTACCGCCTGTTCGAGTTCCTGGAAGCCCGCAACCGGCAGAGCTCGGTGTACGATACGCGCACGGCAGGGCGCTTGAATCTCAATACGCTCTGGGACCCCGAGCCCTTCCTGGCCCTGTGCGACCCGCAGCCGGGCAATCGCTTTACCTTGCAAGACCTGTACAGCTCGAGCAGCTCCGACACGATTTTTGCGAAGCTGCTCGCCCTGCGCAGCCCGAATACCGTCCCCGGCCCCAACGACCGGCCTTTTCTAAGCCTGGCCACTGGAGTCGTCGCGGCCGGCGACACCCAGTATCCGCAAGGCACGGGCATCGACAACACGCTGCTGCGCTCTTTCGACGGCGGGGCACGCCGTCTCTTCCAGCCGGCCATTGCGGCGACCGCAGCGGCGGCCGATCCGTCCCGGCATCCGTATGTGCAGAACGAGTTGCTTACGAAAATCTTCAACAACGTCACCACGCGCAGCAATGTGTTTGCCGTCTGGGTCACGGTCGGCTTTTTTGAAGTGACCGATGACTCTAAACGTCCGGTGCAGCTTGGCGCCGAGATCGGCCGCTCGGAAGGCCGGCATGTCCGCCATCGCCTGTTTGCCATCGTCGATCGCTCGGTGTTGACGGCGAATCCAGGACCGCAATCGAGCTGCCGCCCGGATGACGACCCCGCGGTGCTCTATACGAACATCATTCACTAGCAAAGGAGATCGCCACATGGTCACAACCACGAACAGGAGAGCACTCATGAAGAGATTACTGGCCGGACTGGCGCTGCTGGTCGCCCTGGCGGCGCTCAGCGTTTTCATGGGACTGGGCGAGGCCGCCGACCATCGCGATGGGCCGTTCTTCGGTCCCCCGGGCACGACGTCGGCGAACGGCCGGGCGGATATCAATGACGTTTATGCTTTCCAGTCGCCGGCCACGCCTGCGAACACCGTACTAGCGGTGACTGTCAGCCCATTCGCGGGCGTGCTGACACCAACGACCTTCGAGCAGGGTCTCTTCTTCGATTTGCATGTGGATAATAATGGCGACGCCGTGGAAGACTTCACGCTGCGCGTCACCTTTGGCGCGCCGGACGCCGCCGGCAGCCAGGAAGTAGTGCTGCGCTCGATTCCCTCGTCCAAGTTCCCGCCCACGGGCATCCTGGCCAGGGGGAAAACCAATACGAACATTCCCGTGGCAGGCGGGGGCATGTTCCGCGCCGGCTACCACGACGACCCGTTCTTCTTCGACTCGCCGGCCTTTTCTGCTTTGATTTCCGGCCAGAACCCGCCACCGCCGCCCGGCGGCATCCGCAACCCCGGCATCAACGCCTTCGGTCCCAACGTGAACACACTGGCCATCATTTTGGAAGTTCCCAGCACCCGCCTGACGAGCGCCAACAGCGACATCATCGGCGTCTGGGCAACTACGCAGCGCAACGGCGTTCAGGTAGACCGCATGGGCCGGCCGGCCATCAATACGGCGCTCATTCCGCCCGTGCCCCGCAACAATCTTACCCGCGGCGACCGCCGCACCGCCTTTAACGCCGGCCAACCCCGCAACGACGTCCGCGACTTCAAGGCCGACATGCTCTCGATTCTCAAGGGCTTCTATGGCAAGGATGACGCCACCGCCAATGCCTTCACCGGGCTCCTCCTGCCGGACATCCTGATGTTCCAGGTCGGCAACCCGAACGGCTTCGGCACCTTCATCGGCCCTGGCGGCAATATCCTGGGCAACGGCCGTCGGCTGCGCGACGCCGTCATCCACACGGAGTTGAACCTCCTCACCGGCGGCGCCATCACCACCGACAACGTTAACGACGACAACGGCACGCGCATCACAGACGGGCAAATGGGGACGGTGGCGGCATTTCCCTATTTCGGCCCGCCGAACAACCCGCCCGGCAATCCGGCGAACTTCCATTAACCACGCCGCGCAGGGCAGCCTCGCGCAGACGGGCCGTTCAGCTCCCGGACGCGCTTTGGCCGCCCTGCGCTTCCGGCACAAAGGAGGAATGATGAAGCACAATTACATACTGTCCCTAACCACAGCCGCGTTGTGCGGCGTGAATGTCTGCACCGGCCTGGCCGGGCAAGAACCATCCCAAAAAGACAAGGCAGCCGGCGACAAACCGCCGTCGTCGGCGCAGGCCTACTCCACCGACCAGGCCATTCAGTTTTTCGTTGAGCGCGTGCAGCGCGACCCGGCGGATGCCTCCAACAACGCGCTGCTCGGCCAACTCTACGTGCGCAAGGCCCGCGAGACGAACGATTTTTCTAGTTACGACAAGGCCGAGGCCGCCTTCCGCGCAGCCCTGAAGGTCAATGCCGAAGAGGTGACCGCGCAAACCGGGCTGGCGCTCGTCCACTGCGCCCGTCATCAGTTCGCCGAGGGACTGGGGGTCGCTCTGAAGATTCAGCAGAAGCATCCCACCGAACAGATGATCTTGCTCATAATAGGCGACGCTCAGCTCGAGCTGGGAAATTACCCAGAGGCGGAACGCGCCTATCACGACCTGCGCCGCGTTCATCCCGAGGCCCCGGTGCGCTCGCGCCTGGCCCGCCTGGCGGAGATCAAAGGCAATCTGAAGGAAGCGCTGCGGCTCATGCAGGACGCCGCCGACCAGGAGCGCGGCTCGGAGGTGACCAAGCAGAGCGGCGCCTGGTACGACCTGCGCCTGGCGGAGATGCACTATAACGGCGGGCACCTGGAGGACGCGGCCCGGCACTACGAGGCGGCGCTGAAAGACCACCCCGCCTATCCCGCCGCGCTTGCGGGCCTGGCCCGCGTGCGCGCCGCGCAGGGCAAGTCGGACGAGGCCATCGAGCTCTACAAGAAAGCGGTGCGTCTCAACCCCGATTTCACCAGCCTGGCGGCGCTCGGCGACCTCTATGCGAAGACCGGCCAGGATTTCCTGGCCCGCATCATCTACGAAAAACTGGATAAGACCAGCACCGACCAGCCGCCGCACTACCGCGAACTATCGCTTTATTACGCCAATCACGACCAGAAATTGCCCGTCGCCCTCGAACTCGCGCAGAAGGACCTGGCTCTGCGCAAGGATGTCTACGCGCTGGATACGCTCGCCTGGGCGCTGTTCAAGAACAACAAATCCGCGGAAGCCGCCCAGGTGATCGGCCAGGCCCTGAAGGTGGGCACGCAAGAGGCGACGCTGTTTTACCATGCCGGCATTATCTACCGCGCTATGGGTGAGAAAGACAAAGCGCGCGATCTGCTGCAGCGCGCCCTGGCCCTGAATCCGCAGTTCTGTGTTCTGCAGGCTGACGTCGCTCGAAAGGCCCTGGCAGAACTGAGTGGCTGAGGTTGCTGTGGGACACGATTCCAATCGTGTCAGACGGGCCAATGACACGATTGGAATCGTATCCCACAGCCGTCTTGAATTCGCATTTTACTCCAAGGAGCTATCCACCATGTTTCGCAACTGGTTGCCTCGAATGCTCACGCCCACCATTCAGCCTCTCCGTCAAGGACACCGTGGCGCCGGTCTCAGGCCATCCAGCCGGCTACGGCTGGAGGCCCTCGAAGATCGCCTGGCGCCGGCCACGCATATCTGGGTCGGCCCCACCGTGGGCGGCCTGTGGAGCGTCGCTGCCAACTGGAACGGCGGCGCGCCGACCTCCGGGGAAGCAGGCGGCACGATTGTGCAGTTTAATGGCGGCATCGACTCCATCGACGACATCGCTGGCTTGGTCGTCAACCAGATCCACTTCACTGCGGACGCCAATACCATTCGCGGTAGCGTCCTTACCTCTTTGGGGATCGACGGCACCACGGTTGCGAACAACCTTCTCAACGATGCGGGCAGCAGCACGCTCGATGCCACACTGCCGCTGGTGCTATCCGGCGGCACTTTCGTCGCCCTCGTGTCCACGGGGCAAGTCACCGTTGCCGGGAGCATTAGCGGCAATGAAGGCTTGGACCTGGCCGCCGGCTCCGCAGGGACTCTCGTGCTTGGCGGCGTCGCCGCCAATACCAATACGGGCATGACGACCATTCAGGACGGCACACTCCTGCTCAGCAAACCGAACGGTGTCAACGCCGTGACTGGCAACGTGGTCGTCGGCGACGGCAACGGCGTCCTGCTCTCCGACGTTCTGCAACTGGGCGCCGGCAATCAAATTCCCGTTACGGCGACGGTTACTGTCCACGCCGACGGCTTCTTCGACCTGTTCGATAATTCGCAGACCATTGCCGCCCTGAACATCGACGGCGGCCGCGTCGATAGCGGCGGCGGCACCCTGACGCTTCAGGGGAGCGTAACGGCCACGTCCGATGCAGCGGGGGATGCTGCCTCCATCCTGGGCAACCTTGCCCTGGGCGCCGGCGCGGGCAGCTTCACGGTCAGCGATGGGCCTGTCGCTGCCACCAACGACCTCGTCGTCGCCGCGACGATTACGGGCAGCACCGGTCTTACACTCACGGTGGCCAGCACGGGCCAGATGGTCGTGAGCGCCCCCGACAATGCCTACACGGGAGGCACCACGGTGCTGGGCGGCACCCTCCTTCTCGGTACCAGCAACGCCCTGCCGGTCCCGCCGCAAGTGGCCGCCGATCAGCCTCTCACCGTCACCGCTCCCGGCACGCTCGACCTGAACGGCTTCGATCAGGAAGTGGCCTCGATAACAGGCACGGGGACCATCACCGACAGCGGCGTCCAGGCCGCGCTCACCGTGAACAATGCCGCCGCCGACCTGTTTGCCGGTTTGCTCAGCGGCAGCCTGGCCTTGACGAAGAACAATATCGGCACCCTGACGTTGACCTCCAGCAATACATACAGCGGGCCGACGACGATCAATGCCGGCACGCTGGCGAACGGCATCGTCAACGCGCTGCCGGTCGGCACCTCGGTCATCGTTGCCGCGGCCGGCACCTATGATCTGGCCGGCTTCGATCAAACCGTAGCCGCCATCACCGGCGCCGGCACGATTACCAATAGCAGCGCCACGGCCGCCACACTCACGGTGAACAATGCGAGCGACGAGGCGTTCGACGGCGTGCTGAGCGGCAAGCTGGCCCTGACCAAGGCCGGCAGCGGCGCCTTGACACTGCAAGGAACCGCGGCCAACACCTTTACCGGCACGACCTTCATTACCGACGGCATGCTGGTCCTCAACAAGCCCGCCGGGGTCAATGCGCTGGGCGGCAATGTCACGGTTGGCGACGGCGTCGGCGTGCTGCTGTCCGACGTTCTGCAACTAGCAGCCAGCAATCAGTTTCCGGCCACGGCAACAGTCACTGTTCAATCAGACGGCTTCTTCGATCTGTTCGATAACTCGGAGACGATCGCCGCCCTGAACATCACCGGCGGCCGGGTGGATAGCGGTGGCGGCACCTTGACCCTCCAGGGAACCGTGACGGCGACGTCGGACGCCGCCGGCGATGCAGCCTCCATCCTGGGCAACCTCGCCCTGGGCGCCGGCGCGGGCAGCTTCGTGGTTGCCGATGGACCCGTCGCCGCCACCAATGACCTGGTTGTCGCCGCGACGCTCACCGGCACGACCGGCGTGACGCTCACCGCCGCCAGCACGGGCCAGATGGTCCTCAGCGCTCCCGACAATGCCTACACGGGCGGCACCATGATCCTTGGGGGCACTCTGATCCTTGGCGTGAGTAACGCGCTGCCTGTTCCGCCACAGGTAACAGCCGATCAGCCGGTCACGGTCACCGCGCCGGGTACGCTGGACCTCAACGGCTTCAATCAAGAGGTGGCCTCGATCACCGGCACGGGGACTATCACCGACAGCGGCGTCCTGGCCACGCTTACCGTGAACAACGCGGCCGCCGACACGTTCGCCGGTTTGCTCAGCGGCAGCCTGGCCCTGACGAAGATCGGCGCCGGCACGCTGACCTTGACCGCCAACAACACCTATACCGGGCCGACGACCATTAACGCAGGCACCCTGCTTGTCAACGGCGCACAGCCCAACAGCAGCGTGTCCGTCTTCGCGCCCGGTACGCTGGGCGGGGTCGGCACCACGGGGCCCGTCAATGCCGGTAGCGATACGCCCGCCACGGCCGGCGGCACCGTGGCCCCAGGCAATCCCATCGGCATTCTCAACACCGGCAGCGTCGTCTTCACCCAGGGCGCCAATTTCAACGTCGATATCAATGGCACCACGCCGGGCACTCAGTTCAGCGTCCTCAATGTCACCGGCACCGTGACGATCACCAATGCTAACTTGAGAGTAAGTCCGAATGTCTCAATTCCCCCCGGCACGACTCTGCGCATACTTAGCAACGACGGCACCGATCCCATCTCGGGCACTTTCAGCGGGCTGCCCGAAGGCGCCCGGTTCCTGGTCAATGGCCAACGCTTTTCCATCTCCTATGTCGGTGGTGACGGCAATGACATCGTCCTTACGCGGGTAACCCTATCGGACCTGGCGATCGCCAAGACCGGTCCGGCCGGTCCCGTGATGGAAGGCGCCCCGATCACTTACACGATCACCGTGACCAACTCTGGACCGGACGATGCCCAAGGCGTGGTCGTGACGGACACCGTGCCGGCAGGCGCGATCCTCAACTCCTTGACTTTCCCGCAAGGCTCGCCCGGCACTACCAGCAACACGTTCAACCTGGGCACCGTGGCGAACGGCGCCACGGTCACCGGCACGGCCGTGATCACTCCTACCGAGGAAGGCGCACTGCACGACGTGGCTTCCGTGAGCACGACCAGCACCGACTCCAATTCAGCGAACAACAGCGCCACGGCAACCACGACGGTGACCGAGGCGGCTATTTCCATCAACGGCAATCCCGTCAACAGTTTTGAGTTCACCGCCGTTAGCAATGTACTCGTGGCCTCCTTTACGCATGCTGGCGGCGTCGAGCCCCCCGGAGATTTCACGGCCACAATTAACTGGGGCGACGGCACGACTTCCGCGGGCACGGTTACGCAAATCAATGGCAAGAGCCTGTTCACGGGCACTTATGATGTCGCGGGCACGCATACTTACACAGATGAGAAAAGTTACCCGATTACCGTGACGGTGACCGACGAAAGCACGTCGACCTCCGCCACCACGACGGCGACCATCCTCGAAGAGCTGTTGCCCGACGGGACGCGCGGCACGGCCAATCAGCGCTTCCTTTCCGAAGTCTACCGCAACATGCTCGGCCGCAAGATTGACTCGGCGGGATTGGCCACCTGGAACGCCGAGCTATCGGCCGGCGCTACGCGCTCCCAGGTGGTGCGCGACATCCAGGATTCCTCTTCCAACGAGTTCCGCATCGATGAGGTCCAGGCGCTCTATGAACAATTCCTGCATCGCACAGCCGATCCGGGCGGCCTGAACAACGCGGTCGCCTTCCTGCGCGCGGGCGGCACCGTGGAGCAATTGGCCGTGGTGCTGGTGGCCTCGGCGGAGTACAACCAGCGCACCAACGGCAGCAACGACGGCTGGCTCGATACCATCTACCAGGACGGTCTGCACCGTGCCGTGGACCCCATGGGCCGTGCCTCCTGGGACGCCGCCTTCGCCGCCGGCGCCAGCCGCGCCCAGGTCGCCGCCGCGATCTTCGCCAGCGACGAATACCGGGGCGACCTGATCCAGGGCTACTATCAGCAGTATGTCGATCGGCCTGCCGAAACTGCCGGAGAGAACGCCTGGCTCGCGTTCTTCCGGCAAGGCGGCCGCGACGAGGAAGTCATTGCCGGCATCATTGGCTCGATGGAGTTCTTTAACAAGACGGCCTGATAGAATACGGGGGAGGCCAAGTGCATCTGAATGGAGATATCCAAATGGCCGAGGTTCCCCAGGTGATTGTCGAAGAGGAAACCGATCCGGTTGAGACGGATCGAGCGCGCGCACGCCGAGAGCGTTTCGAGCGTAACTGGGCCTGGTTGGAGCAGCATGCCGTTGACGTCTATCGGCACCGGGGTAAAGTCGTTGCCATCGCTGGTCAAGAGCTGTTTGTGGGCGATACGACCGAGGAGGCTCTCGCACAAGCCAAAGCGGCTCATCCGGAGGACGACGGGCTTTTCACACGAATTATTCCCAGGGAACGTGGGCCGCGCATTTATGCGTATTAACGGATCCTGGCGTCTCTGCGACGACGGCATCGTGCGGCCGGTGGTATGGGGAGAGGTCCGAGCTAATGACGGCTCGTGGGTGCAAGCATTCTTTCTGACCGACTGTGCGGCCGATCGCACCGTGTTCAGCGAAAACGTCTGGCGCAGTCTTGGCCTGGCTGGCGTCGCGACACAAGATCGCCTCGAAGGAGTCGGCGGCTCGGCGACTTCTGTCGTGGTTGAAACGCAAATTCACATGGCGCAGGAAACAGGGCAGACCGTCCTCTTCAAAGGGCACTTCGCGGCGTTTACAGACCCGGCCGCGCTCGACATCAGTGTTCTTGGCCGGGACATCCTCAATATGTTCGCGCTTATCGTTGACCGTCCCCAAGATGTCGTGTGCCTGCTTGCTCGAGGCCACCAGTACAAGATTTTCCAGGCATGAAGTCTAGAGCTGCCTTGCATCGTCAAAACCGTTCAGCCCGGGTCTCCGCGTACCACGGCACCGACGACATATCCGCAGTTGATTCATTCATGGAGAGGCGCGATGCAAGACAGTCCGCAACCGCCTGGAGATGGCGTACCACTGCAGATCGAGTTAACGCGCGGTAGCTTTCATTTCCGAGGAACGGTGTGCCTGCCGGTGGTACCGACAAGGCCCAGGGAGCTGGTGCCGCTGGCGCTGGTGCTCGCCGACGCCGCGGCCGAGGATGCAGCGCAGCGGGTGGCGGCGGAGGGTGGCACGGTCTCTTGCAAGAAAGGCTGCGCGGCCTGCTGCCGGTATCTGGTGCACGTGTCCGAAAGCGAAGCCTACTATCTCCATGAGCTTGTGGAGCGTTTGCCGGAACCGCGGCGCAGCCAGGTGCGCGAACGCTTTGCCGAGGCTCGGCGGCGCTTGCAGCAAGCGGGCTTCCTGGAAACGCTGCAGCAATTTCCCATGTGGACCGGACCCGAGATTCACCAACGCGGACAGGCCTATCATGCCTTGCAGATTCCCTGTCCGTTTCTCGAAGACGAGAGTTGCTCCATCTACGCCGACCGGCCGATCGCCTGCCGGGAATACCTGGTGACGTCCCCGCCGGAGTACTGCGCCACAGCGGACCGTACGGCGATCCGCGGCGTAAGCATGCCTGTCAACTTCTTTGTCGGCCTGGCCCGTTTCGGTGTTCCGGCCGAGGCGACGACTCTGCACCGCTGGGTCCCCTTGGTGCTCGCCCTGGAGTGGGCGGAAAGCCATCCCGACTGCACGGTAGCGCGGCCTCCCGGGCAAATCCTCAACGCATTCATCGAGCATCTCGGCATGAAAATTCCCACCGAAAAGCCATCGCACATGTGATTGCAGAATGCAGATTGAGATTGCAGATTTACTGAGGCCGTCCTCTTAAATCTGCAATCCGCAATCTGAAATCTGCAATCGTCGCCGTTCAAAGGCGTTCATCGTTTGCACGAGGATTTGCCGCGTACAGCGAATGAAGCGATTTAGTCGAGTTTGCAGGCGCGCCTAGCCGATGAAACGGGCAGGAGTGTTTGTACATTTTCCCCGCCGGTAGGGCTCCGGCAATCTAGGCAAACGGCGCTGGCTGCTTGCCGCCTCAGCTAGACTTGCTGCGGTTCCGGCGAATTCTTGGCCGTACTCCTGTGCAGCGGAGGGAATCATGAAATACATGCTGGCCTCTCCCGACCTATCCGGGCGCGAAGCTGAGTATGTCCATGAGTGTATCCGCACCAACTGGATCTCTTCGCGCGGGCGGTTTATCACCGCTTTCGAGAGCCGCGTGGCGGCGTTCACGCAGTGCCAGCATGCCGTCGCCACCTGCAACGGCACATTGGCTCTCCACTTAGCCTTGCTCGGCCTGGGCCTCCAGCAGGGCGACGAGGTCATCGTTCCGAGCCTCACCTATGTGGCGACGGCGAATGCCGTGGCCTATTGCGGTGCCTCAGCCGTCTTCGCGGACAGCGACCCGGTGACCTGGTGCCTGTCGGTCCCGAGTGTCGAACGGCTGATTACGCGCCGCACCAAAGGCATCATCCCGGTGCATCTCTATGGCCATCCCTGCGACATGGAACCGTTGCTGGCCCTGGCGCGGGAACGGGGCCTGTGGGTCCTGGAGGATTGCGCGGAGGCGCAGGGCGCTTGCTATGATGGCCGCCCGGTCGGCTCGTTCGGCGCCGCTGCAGTGTTCAGTTTTTTCGGCAACAAGATCGTCACCACGGGCGAGGGCGGCATGGTCGTGACCAACGACGCCGACCTCGCCGGCCGGCTGCGCCTGCTGCGCGGCCAGGGCATGGACCCGGCCCGCACTTACTGGCATCCGGTCCTCGGTTATAACTTCCGCATGACCAACCTTCAGGCGGCCATAGGTCTGGGCCAGATGGAACACGTGGAGCAGCTCCTTCGGGACCGCCGGCAAATCGCCGCCTGGTACCGCGCCCGCCTGCACAACGAAGCGGCACTCACCCTGCCCGTGGAGGCCCGGCGTGTCACCAATGTCTATTGGCTGTATTCGGTCCTCGCGGATGACGCGCCCACGCGAGATCTGCTCCGCGAGGAGCTGGCCGCAGCCGACATCGAGACGCGTCCATTCTTCTACCCGGTCCACACTTTTCCCATGTACCAAAGCGCGCGCACGGATGCGGGCTGCCCGGTGGCGACGGACCTCGCTGCCCGCGGCATCAATTTGCCGACGTCGTCTTATCTGCAGGAAAGCGATGTTGACTACATTGCCCAGAAACTTCGCCAGGCGCTGGCGCGTACCGGGACGGTCCAACAAGCACCTGGCCTCCCTCTCGCCAGGAAGGCGGCTTGAAAGGATCTGCCCAATGATAGACAACACGGACCTGACGATCGAGCGACTCGCGGCCGGCGATGCGGCGCCCCTGGAAGCGTTTTTCGAGGTGCTGGCCGCCGATCCGGAGACGGCGCGGTTCTTTCATCCCCACCCGTTAACGGCCGAGTTCGCCCACGAACTTTGCCGGCGCCAATCCTTTGCGCGCGATCGCTTCTACGTCGCGCGTTACCGCGGACAAATGGCTGGCTACTTGATGCTGCGCGGCTGGGAGGAGGGCTTTGCAGTGCCCAGTTTTGGCGGCTGCGTGCACCCGGCGTTCCGTGGCCGCGGGCTCGGCCAGGCCCTGCTCGCGCACGCCATTCGCGAGGCCCGCGCCTTGGCTGCGCCGCGCCTCCGCCTGACGGTTTACAAGGCGAACGCGCGCGCGGTTCACGTCTATCGCAAGTTCGGCTTTATCTTTCGCGAGAAGAACGAGCACGAACTGGTAGGCCTGTTGGAGCTTTGCTCCAGCCTGCAGTTGTCTGCTTGTGGAAGCGACGGAGTTGGAAGCGTTAACAACAGTCTATCCGGATAGCAGAAGAATTTGGTCATTAGTCATTGGTCATTAGTCATTCGCAAAGCGAATGACCAATCACGAATGACCAATGACCACGGTACCAAGAGGATGTCCATGAACCCGCCGTCACGCGCCGGCAAAATCCAGGCGCGCATCGACCAATTCCTGGAGGACAGGGGACCGCCACGCGCGGACCTGGAGCCCTTCCAGGACCTGCTGAGACTGGAAGGGGAGGAATTCGTCCGCCATGCCTGCGCTCTCGTCTCAAACGAGGCGCCCCATCCGGAGAATATTCAAAAGCTGGCAACCTACCTGCGCATGGGGACGTCGCGCGAGTTTCTGCTGTGGTTCATTGCCATCTCCGAGCCAGGCCGCGCGGACGGCTCGAACCCTGCCTGGCTGGCGGTCTTGACCGACGACATCCTCCATTCCTTGACTGTTGCGGATCTCCTGCATCGCTCCGGCCCGTTGTTTCTGGAATTGTGCTATCGCCGGCTGTTCGGACGCGCCGCGGAAGCGGCAGGGGTTGCCCACTGGGCCGGCTTGCTGGAACAAGGTTACCGCAAGGAATTTATCCTCTGGAACCTGCTCCACTCCGAGGAGGCACAGGCGCGCGGCAACTGGCCGGCAGGAGCGCTGGCGCTGGACCTGTGGACATGGAGCCAGGCCAACGTCATTGAAATCCTGATGTTGGATGGGCAGGATTTCCTGGAACTCGCTTATCGCCGACTTTTGGGCCGAAGACCGGACCCAGGAGCAGCTTTCTGGGCTGACCTGATTAAGCGCGGCGCCAGCAAGCCATTCATCCTCTGGACCATGCTCCGCTGCCCGGAAGCACTGGCGCTGCAGTGCCCGCCTCCGGGCGTCGAGTCATTGGAGGCATGGGCCGCCAGCCAGGTGACCGTGCCGGAGATCCTCCTGGCCGATGGCGCACTGTTCCTGGAATTATGCTATCGCCGTGTGCTCGGGCGTGCGCCGGATTCGCAAGGACTGGCGTACTGGAGCGGCCTGGTGGAGCGCGGTGGCAGCAAGGAACTTGTCTTAGCAACCATGCTCCGCTGTCCCGAGGCCCAGACCAGGCAATCCGGTGCGCCCCTGCAGGCGGACATCCTGGACAGGTGGGCGAATGCTTCCCTGCTGGAGAAGCCCGTGCCCCTGTCAGGCTGGCGGCTGGCAAAGCGTAGGCTGCGGCGGGGAGCCCAATTCCTTCAAAGGCTGGCTGCCAGGCGGACCAGCCCAGCCGAAAGAAGGAGCGCATGAAGGTCTTGCTTGCCAGCACAATTGTGCCTTTCATCGAGGGCGGCGGCACGTTCATCGTGGATTGGCTCGCCGACAAACTCCAGGAGTATGGCCACCAGGTGGACGTCTTCAAGATCCCGTTCCATCACCACCCAGGCGTGCTGCTCGAGCAAATGCTGGCCTTACGTTTGCTGGGCGTGCGCGGTTACGGCGACCGGCTCATTGCCATTCGCATGCCCATTTATGTCCTGGAGCATCCCAATAAAGTGCTTTGGTTCATTCACCATCACCGCTCGGCCTACGACCTCTGGGGCACGGAGTATAATTTTTTTCCGCGCGGCCGGGAAGGCGAGGCCTTGCGCCGCTCCATGATCGGCGCCGACGAGGAAGCGTTTCGCTCGGCGCGGGCTATCTTCACGAACTCGAAGATCGTTTCCGAGCGCCTGCGCGAGCACAACCGCCTCGACTCCGAAGTCCTCTACCCGCCCCTGCTCCACCCGGAACAATTTCGCAGCACGGGCTATGGCGATTACCTGTTTTACGCCAGCCGCATCACGTCCATCAAACGCCAGTGGCTGGCGGTGGAGGCCATGAACTACGTGCGCAGCGGCGTACGCCTGGTTATTGCCGGCATGCGCGACTCCGAAGCACAAGGGCAGCGCCTGCGTAAGGCCCTGCAGGCATGCACCAGGGCGGATCGTGTAACCGTGCTCGACCGCTGGATCACCGAGGAAGAAAAACAGCGCTGGTACGCCGGCGCCCTCGGCGCCCTCTACATGCCGTACCTGGAGGATTCGTATGGCTATCCCTGCCTCGAAGCCTTCCATGCGGAGAAACCGGTCATTACCTGCAGCGACTCGGGCGGCACCCTCGAGCTGGTCGAAGATGGCCGCACCGGCCTGGTGGCCGAGCCGGACCCCCGGTCGCTGGCTGAGGCCATGGATCGGTTGTTCGAGGAGCGTCAGCGTGCCCCGGCGCTGGGACGCAGGGGACGCGAGCGGATCGAGGAGCTGGGCATAAGCTGGGACCACGTGATTGCGAGGCTAACGGCATGAGGATCGCCATCGTCAACAACGCCGCCCCGTTCACGTTCGGCGGCGCGGAGTTTCTCGCCGAGAACCTGAAGAAAGAGCTGAGCCGGCGCGGCCACCCGGCCATCGTCGTGCGCATCCCCTTCCAGTGGCAGCCCTGTCAGTCGATTCCGGAACAGATCCTGGCTTGCCGCTTCCTGCACCTGGGCGACGATTTCATCGACCGCGTCATCGCCCTGAAGTTCCCGGCCTATTTCGTCCCGCACCGCGATAAGGTCCTTTGGCTGCTGCACCAGTTTCGACAGGCGTATGACCTGTGGGGAACGCCCTACCAGGGCATCCCGGACACTCCCGAAGGCCAGGCCATCCGCGCGGCCATCGTCCAGGCGGACAACACCTACCTGGCGGAGGCAAAGCGCATCTTCACCAACAACGGCGTCGTCTCCAGGCGGCTCAAGCAGTTTAACGGCCTTGATTCGGAAGTACTTTATCCGCCGCTCATGGATGCGGAACTCTATCATTGCAGCGGCTACGGCGACTTCCTGTTTTATCCCAGCCGGATCAATGACGGCAAGCGTCAGGTTTTGGCCATCGAGGCGCTTCGCCATTGCCGCTCCGCTGTCAAGCTGGTCATCGCCGGTCGCCCGGATGATGTCGCCGCCCTGGCCCGCTGCGAGGAGCGGGTGCGCCGGTGCAACGTCGGCGACCGCGTCGAGATCCGCAGCACATTCATCGCGCAGACGGAAAAGGCCGATCTCTTGGCCCGTTGCCTGGGCGCCGTCTATGTCCCTTACGACGAAGACTCCTACGGCTATGTCAGCCTCGAGGCGTATCACGCCCGTAAGCCCGTCATCACCTGTGCCGACTCGGGGGGAACCCTGGATGTGGTCCGCGACGGCGAAACGGGACTGGTCGTTGCGGCGGAGCCGGAAGCCCTGGCGGCGGCGATGGATCAGCTCTACGAGGATAGGGCGGCGGCGCAGCGCATGGGTCAGGCCGGCTTCGACCTGATTCAGACCTTGGAGATTTCCTGGGACCGAGTCGTGGCGAGGTTAACCGCATGAAGATCGCCTGGTTTACTCCGTTCTGTCGGCAGAGTGCCATCGGCCGTTTCAGCCAGACCGTGACAGCTGAACTCGCCCGTCACGCTGCCGTCGACATCTGGACCCCTCATCAAGACGAGCTCCATGCCACCGGGCTCAACGTCTTCCCAATGGCCTCCGTCCACAACAAGCAGGAGCTGTTGGCCTCTTACGATCACGTCGTGTACAACCTCGGCGATTACTGGGGCTATCACGGCGAGATCTTTGAGACGCTCGAGCAGACACCCGGCCTAAGCCGCAAGCGACGGACCGGCCCAAGCCGCAAGCAACAGACCACCATCGTCGTGCTGCACGACTACGTGATGCACCACTTTTTCAGGGCGCTTTACCTTCAACACCGCAAGGACTTCGAGGGCTACCTGCAAAAGGTGCAGACGCTTTATGGGCCTGCCGCGCGGCAAGAGGTGGCCGAGGGACTCGCGTCCGGTTGCCTCCTGGATATGGGCCCCCGCGTCATTGATTACCCGTTCTTCGAACCCTGTCTGACGCACGCCACGGCGGCCGTTACCCTCTCCGGTTTCCTCGCAGGTATGGTCCGGGCGCAGGCGTTATGCCCCGTTGCAAGGCTCTACCTCCCTCACAACCTGTACGACCGGACCGTCCCTTTAAAGGCTGAAAAGACGGCTTTGGGCGTTCCACACGACAAGCTCCTCCTTCTCTCCGTGGGGCACGTCAACCCTAACAAGCGGATTGATGCCGTCCTTGAGGTTCTGGGTCGAGACCCAGAACTGGCGGCCAAGGTCCAGTACATCGTCATCGGCCGCCTCACATATACGGCTTACCGCGAAAAACTGGAACAATTAATCCGCGACTATCGCCTGGCGCACGTGGTTCGCCTGCTTGGCCAGCAAAGTGACGAGGTCCTTTACCAACATCTCTCAAGCGCAGACCTATGCATTAACCTGCGTAACCCCGCCATGGAGGGCGCCTCCGCCTCCCTGGTCGAGGCGCTTACCTTCGAGCGTCCTCTGCTTGTGAGCGCTACCGGATGCTATCAGGAAGTTCCCGACGGCTGTGTGCTAAAGGTCCCCCTGCAAGATGAAGTGCCGCACCTCCACAAACTGCTAAAGGATCTCGTTGTGGACACGGCGCGACGGCAAGCCCTGGGCCGCCAGGGCCGCGAATACGTCTTGAAGCATCACTCTCCTGTTTCCTTTGCGCGCGATTTTCTTGAATTCATCCGAACGCTGGACAGCGTCAAGCCCCAGTTCGATCTCCTGGATCGAGTAAGTCACGAACTAGCCGCCATGCAGGTAAGAGCCGGCGCGGAACTCATCCACAAAATCTCCAGGGAAATCGACGCCTTTTGGCCGCGCGGCCGGGATTGCGCGTAAGAAAATGCGGGGGCAAACTGCATGCGAGTGGAAAGCGGCCAATTCTTGTGACTTGTCGCCGATCCCCCAATCCCCGCTTTTGACCTCTTCGACGATCACCCAGGTTACCGGGCGCATGTTCTCCACTCCGATGGAAACCATGGCGTCCGTGAGCTTCCGCACGATCTTCGCGCTTCTGCGCCTTCGTGAGCTCATCTTGTACTTTCGCCTCCCAGTGATTAAAACCCCGCCCACGTGGCCCAGCTAAGCTTCTCCCCGCAAGACCGTAGCGATGGCGTTTACAGGGGTTCCGAGAGATTATGATCGCCTTCAACAACCTGCAGCCGCTGCACGCTGCGTTGGCTGGAGAGATCGAGGCGGCTATCCGGCGCGTCATCGAGCGCGGCTGGTACATCCTCGGTCCGGAGGTCGAGGCCTTTGAGGCGGCCTTCGCGGCTTACCATGGCTTGCCTTACGCCGTGGGCGTCGCCACGGGAACTGACGCCATCGAGCTGGCTCTGCGGGCTGCGGGTATCGGCCCTGGCGACGAGGTCATCACGGTTTCCCATACGGCCGTGGCCACGGTCTGCGCCATCGAACGCACCGGCGGCCGTCCCGTACTGGTCGACATCGACCCGGTCACTTACACCATGGATCCGGACGCAGCCCGGGCAGCGATCACGCCGCGCACGCGTGCCCTGGTTCCCGTTCATCTCTACGGACACCCAGCCGACATGAGCGCGCTCGCCGCCCTGGCGGAACGTCGCAACCTGTTCTTGCTCGAGGACTGCGCCCAGGCTCACGGCGCCAGGTATGGTGGGCGCCTCGTCGGCACCCTGGGGCACGCTGCCGCCTTCAGCTTCTATCCCACCAAGAATCTCGGCGCCTACGGAGATGGCGGCGCGGTGATCACCCGTGATGTTTCCCTGGCGGAACGGCTGCGGCGGCTGCGGAACTACGGCCAGCGCGAGCGCTACCAGCACTTGGACCGCGGCTTCAACAGCCGCCTCGACGAACTGCAGGCCGCCATCCTCTCCGTCAAGCTGGCACACCTCGACGAGCACAATGGCGTGCGCCGCTTCCTTGCCGAGTCTTATCGGAAATTCCTCCATGGTCTGACTCTGCCCAGCGAACAGGGCACCGGCCGCGCTGTGCATCACGTCTATCACCTTTACGTGGTGCGACACCCGCGGCGCGACGACCTGCGCCGGCGTCTCCAGGAGCGCGGCGTGGGCACTCTGATCCACTACCCCGTGCCCGTCCATCGCCAGCCGGCCTATGCCGACCTCGGTTACGGTCCCGGCAGTTTGCCGGTCACCGAGCGGACGGCCCAGGAAATCCTGTCGCTGCCGATGTACGTCGGCCTGACGGTCAACGACGTTCAGGCGATCGCCCGGGCAGCCGGGGAGAACTTGAGAGAGGCGGCGTGACAATGAGCGTGATCGATAAATCCCCGTTTCAGGATGCCCGTGTATTGATCACCGGCGGACTCGGCTTCATCGGCTCCAACCTGGCCATCCAGCTCGTCGAGGCCGGAGCCCGTGTTACCCTCGTTGACGCCATGATCCCGGAGTATGGCGGCAATCTCTACAACATCGAACCGATCGGGGATCGGGTGCAGATCAATTTCGGCGACATTTGCGATCGCCTTGCCATGGATTGGCTGGTCCGCGATCAAGACTATGTCTTCCACCTGGCCGGCCAGGTCTCCCATGTACTGAGCCTGACCGATCCGTTTCCCGACATTGACTACAACATCAAGGGGACGGTGGTGCTCATGGAGGCGCTGCGGCGTGTCAACCCGCGGGCACGGCTGATCTTCACCGGTACCCGCGGCCAGTATGGCGAGGCCGTGCGCCTCCCCGTCAACGAGGAGGCGCCGACCAATCCCAAGGGCATCTACGAAATCTCCAACCTGACCGCCGAGAAGATCATCAAGGTTTACCACGATGTCCATGGCATCCACGCCGTCCTGCTGCGCCTGACCAACATTTATGGGCCGCGCGCGCAAATGAAGCACTCGCATTACGGCGTGGTCAACTGGTTCGTGCGTCTGGCGCTCGATGGCGCCACCATCCAGGTCTTCGGCGATGGCCGCATCAAGCGCGACTTCCTCTACGTCGATGACTGCGTGCAGGCCCTGCTCTCCTGCGCCGTCGCCGACAGTGTCCGGGGAGAAATCCTCAACGTGGGCATCGATCAACCGACCGACTTTGTCGAGCTGGCCGATACCTTGATTCGGGTCTGCGGCAGCGGCCGTTGGCAATTTGCTCCCTTCACACCCGAGAGGAAGGCCCAGGAACCGGGCGATTTCTATTCCGATATCGGCAAAATCCGCCGGCTGGTCGGCTGGACGCCGCGCACCAGCCTGGCAGACGGCTTGCGGCGCACCCTGGCGTACTACCGCACCTGCCGGGAGCAATACTGGCAATCGCCAGCGCTTCGTCTCGCAGCCGCGGCCTGAAGCGGCATATACGTCGGCTCCATCGGCAGACGGCTTTGCACAAAAAAGGTGTCTGGAACCCTACATCTTGTGCAAAAACCCGTGGACTCAGCACAATCCCAAGGTTCCAGACACCTTTTTTGTGCCTTTTTTGTGCAAAGCCCGACGAAAACTGTGTGCACGAGGACCTGATGAGGAAGATTGGCCGGTACGCTGTGATCAGCGAGGATGCCTCCCTCGGCCAGGACGTGACGATTGGCAACCACGTCACCGTCTACGCGGGAGTGTGCATCGCGGACGGTTGCACCGTCCTCGATGGCGCCGTTCTGGGCCGTGCTCCCAGGACAGCAGGGAACAGCAACCGGCCCGTCGCGGCGCCGGCCCGGCCGCTGACGATTGGGCCAGGCGCCATTATCGGCGCCAACGCGGTTCTGTATGCCGGGTGCACCCTCGGCGCCAGCGTACTGATCGGCGACCTGGCCTCGGTGCGCGAGGGATGCGAATTCGGCGACCAGGCGGTTATCGGCAGGGGTGTCCTGGTGATGTATGACACCCGCGTCGGGCCGCGGAGCCGGGTCATCGACGGCGCCATCCTGACCGGCAACATGACCGTGGAGGCCGATGTCTTTATTGGCCCGGGAGTCCAGAGCATCAATGACAACGAGGTTTACCTGAAGCGCTTCGGTCTCGCGCCTTTCGCCGTGCGCGGGCCCGTTGTCCGTCGCTTCGCGCTGCTTGGCGCCGGCGCCAACCTGGCGGCGGGTGTGGAAATCGGCATGGGCGCCATCGTCGCCCCCAGCGCCATGGTGACGCGCGACGTGCCGCCCTGGATGGTGGTGGCTGGGGTGCCCGCTCGGCCGGTCCGGGAGGTCAGCCAGGACGAGCGCAACCAGGTTCTCGCCCATTTCGGCCTCCAACCCCTAGCAGAGGCAGGCTGACCATGGCACTGGTATCGATCGTCTCACCGGTCTATCACAACGCCGCGAGCCTGCCGGACCTGCTCGACCGGCTTCAGCAACTGGCGCTTCGTAACCCAGGTGACCGGTTCGAATTCGTTTTTGTCGATGACGGTTCGCGGGACAGCTCGTTTGCCGTCTTGCACGCGCTGGCCGAGCAGGAGCCGCGCCTGAGGGTGGTCAAGCTGTCGCGGAACTTTGGTTCCAACGCCGCCCTGCTGGCGGGCCTTAGCCATGCGCGCGGTGACGTGATTGCCGCCATTGCTGCGGACCTGCAGGACCCGCCGGAGCTGATCCACGACATGCTCACGCGCTGGAGACAGGGCCGCAAGGTCGTCCTCGCCGCGCGCACCAGCCGGGAGGATCCACCGCTGACGGCCTGGCTCGCAGCCGTTTTCTACTTCCTCTTCCGCCGCTTCGCCATCAAGGGCATGCCCCCCGGCGGGTTCGATTTCTTCCTTCTCGACCGGCAGGTTTGTGATCTGATCACCAGCATCCAGGAGAGCAATGCCTACCTGATGGGGCTGATCCTGTGGCTTGGTTTCGACCCAATCGTGCTGCCGTACCACCGCGGGCAGCGCGCGAAACGCTATGGCCGCTCGATGTGGACCCTGGCCGGGAAACTCAAGTACTTCGCCGATTCGTTCGTGGCCTTCTCGTACGTGCCGGTGCGGGCTGCCTCGCTGCTGGGCATCGCCCTGAGCGCCGTCGGCCTTGGCTATGCGCTGGCAGTTATTGTGGCACGTCTCCGGGGTCTCCAGCCGGCTGGGTGGGCCTCGTTAATGGTGGTACTCCTGGTGGTCTCTGGAATGCAGCTTCTCATGACAGGCATTCTCGGCGAGTACCTGTGGCGGAATCTGGAGGAGACGCGGCGGCGCCCGCGCTTCATCGTCGAACGCCTCGTCGAGGCCTCCGGCCCTGCGAAGGCGGAAGACGTCGCGCGCCAGGAACAGCTGCCTGAGGCAGCATGAGCTCGATTCAGGTAAGGCGAATATGAAAACCATGAGTTTTTCCTTGGGCGAGCGTAACCGGCGGGCTGAGTGTGCGGCTTTCGGGGCGACTCTCATTTTGACGCTCGCCGCGACCTTCTCGATCCTCAGACTCTGGGGGGCTCACCTGACGGTGCCCCTCGCCTATAAGCATGACAGCATGCCTATCTTGATGTGGACCAAGACGTTAGTCGATAACGGCTGGTGGCTGACGAATCCATACCTGGGGGCGCCCATGCAATTGGAGATGCACGATTATCCCACGAATTGCACTCTCCACTTCGCCGTTCTCAAGTGCCTGGCGCTCCTCAGTTCCAACGCGGCCGTGCTCGTGAACCTTTACTTCCTGCTCTCTTTCCCATTAGTCGCCCTGGCGGCGCTGACCGCTCTTCGAAGCCTGGATGTTACGCGAGGCGTCGCCGTGGTTGGCAGTATCCTCTTCGCCTTTCTCCCCTATCATTTCTGGCGCGGCGAATCACACCTTTTTCTGGCCACCTACTACCTGATCCCTCTGGTTTGCATGGTGATAATCTGGCTGGCGAAGGGGGAACCGTTTCTCATCGCGCGCCGCCAGGAGACCGGCCGGCTCAGGCTGGACCTGAAAAGCGGCCGGGCCGTTTCCAGCCTCTTGATCTGTGCGGCGATCGGTTGTGATTTTCCCTACTATCCGGTCTTCGCCATCTTTTTCTTGACTATCGCCGGTATTCATGCCTTTGCGCGCAGCCGGTCGGCCTGCGCGCTGCTGCGGACCGCCGTGCTGGTGGGCGTCACCGCCGCAAGCTTCCTGGGCAACATGTCCCCATCGTTTCTCTACTGGTGGAAAAACGGACCGAACCTGTCCCCGCAACACGTGGCCAAGCGGCCCTGGACGGATGGCGAGAGCCTGGGCCTGACCGTGACCCAGTTGCTCCTGCCGTCAGCCAACCACCGGCTCCCCCTCTTCAGGGCACTCCACGATAAGTTCTACGGCGCGACGCGCCTGGCCAGCGAGGATGATGCCATGGCGCTGGGCGCGGCAGGCTCCCTGGGGCTCCTGCTAGCCATCGGCGCACTGCTGTGCTGTCAGCGCTCGCCTTCCGAGCGCGGACAGCTCTACCACCTGTTGGGAGTATTGATTGCCTTCGCCATCTTCGGGTGCACGGCCGGCGGCTTTGGCACGGGCTTCAACCTGCTCGGCTTGGGGATCTTGCGTTGCTACAACCGGATCAGTATTTTCATCGCCTTCCTCGCCCTGGCTGCTCTTTGTGCGTGGCTCGACGCTCTCTACCGGCGCTATTGCCAACATGGCGCGGCGCGGTTCTGCGCCCATGTGGCCCTGGGACTCTTGTTGTTGCTCGGGCTCGCCGATCAAACCGCAAAGACCTATGTTGCCCCGTTCGCCGCCGTCAAGGATGAATACCAGAGCGATGCTGATTTCGTGGCTCGGATCGAAGCCTCAGTCCCCGACCAGAGCATGATTTTTCAACTGCCCTACGTCGCTTTCCTCTCCTATGCCAATTCTTATCATCAGATGTTGCCGTATAGCCATTTTCGAGGCTATCTCCACTCGCACCGCTTACGCTGGAGCTTCGGCGCCATGCACGGGCGCTTCGGGGATAGCCTCCATGCCCGCGTTGCCGCTCTGCCCATTGAGGACGGTGTGCGCGATCTCGCCTTTCTTGGTTTCAACGGCATCTTCCTGGATCGGTTCGGCTATGGCGACAGCGGCAAAGAAATGGAGAACAAACTTCGTACCATTCTCAGAACTGAACCGATCGTCAGCCGCAACGGCAGACTATGCTTCTTTGGCATGACGGATTTCAGCACCCGCTTGAAGAAGAATTACAGCCCCGAGCAATGGCAAAAGCACCACGACCTCGCTTACTACGCTCCGGTCGTCGAGTGGGGGTCAGGATTCTACCAGGAGGAAAGTGCGGGACCCAACCGCTGGCGCTGGTGCGCCAGGAAGGGCGAACTGCGGATCTTCAACCCTTCCGACCACCAGCAGTCGCGCGCGCTCCGATTTGTGGCCAAAACTTGCCTTGCCGGTCCCGCGACGCTCTCGATCAACAGCACCTTGATCTCCGAGCGTTTGCCCGTCAATGAGGCGGGAGCGAAGTTCGATCGAGTCGTCGACGTGCCGCCGGGGCGCCATGTGATCCATTTTGATTGCACGGCTACGCCTTTTGTGGATCCCACCCGAACCATTGTTTTTGGCCTCTACAATTTCCAGTTCGAGGAAGTCGACCGGACTGGTGATGCGGACCATCTTGCAAAGCGATAGCAGACCCTGGCGCGAGGACCGAGGCTATCCAATGACGAAGGAAAAAGAAACCCGGACGCTTCGCGCGTTCGTATTACCGGTGACCGTCCTGGCGATTCTACTGGCGAACCTGTTCTATTGGGGGCACAGGCACATCCTCATTCACGACGCGCGGGGATACTATGAGCTGAGCAAGATCATTACCCAGAATGGCATCTTCAATTTCTCAGACGACAAGCACACCATGAACCCGGTCTTTCATGTCCTCTTCGAGCTGCGCACGTACGGATATCCCCTGTTCCTGGCCTTCTGCTCGCTCTTCACCAACCAGGAACAGCGTGTTGTGCAACTGACCGTTTTTGTCATTCAACTGTTGATTTGTCTTGTTCTGTGTTACTACTGCGCCAGGTCCCTGCAGAGCGTCTTCCGGTACCCCGGTTTCGGCCGCGCTGTCTATACCGCCACGGTGCTCAACCCGTTCCTGTTGATTTCCACGACGGAAGTCCTGACCGACTTTCTGTCCGCGGTAGTGATTTACCTTGTCTTCGTCCTTTCCATTAAAGTAGGCTTCGACCTGTATCAGGAAGACAACCTCCTGGCGAGTCAGGAGACCGGTACGAGGTATGCCTGTCCGGGCGTCTTCATCGTATCCTTCCTTGCGGGTTTCTCCGTGATGCTCCGCCCCGCCAACGTTTCGATCGTGGCGGCCTTGATCTTTATTTGGTCGATGAGAGCCGTGATGACGCGGACGTTGTCCTTGAAACTGCTACTCTTGACAGTCCTGGGCCTCAGCATCCCGGTTGTGCCGCAGTTGGTAAACAATTACAAGCACTTCGACAAGATTGAGCCCTTGGTTGTCAGCAATCTCGGGAGAGAACAGATGACGCTCGGCTGTCGCTGTCTCAAGCTAGCGACGTTGGCTGATGACAACGAAAAACCTCAACTGCAGTACACGAATCCTTTGTCGCGGCCCGGCATGTCGGACCCCAAAGATTTTCTGCGCAAGCGTCCATTCCTCTTTCTGCTCACTCTGGGTTTGCATGGCTTTGCCCTCCTTGATCAGGATTTTGCGTTCACCTACATATTCGATCTGCATCCCTGGTACCGCTGGCCGCTATCAATTCTCAATTACGCGTTCCTGGCATTCGCCGTTTATGGGATTTATCTGGCGGCCCGCAGGTTTGTCCGGAGAAAGCGCATGGACAGGGCCGCGTCCGCATCTTTCGCTGCCTTGATCATGAGTCTGAGTTACCTGGGACTGTACCTTCCTTGCACACCAGAGAATCGGTTCTCATTACCCTTCTTCTTCCTTTTGAGCCCGTTCTTCGTCTCCGGCCTGTTCAAGATCCGACAGGTGATTGCCTACCGGCGCGGCTATCTCATTGCCAGGCTAGCATTTGGCTTTGTGGTTTTCGTCGGCTGCTGCATGTGGCTTTCTTGGTGGATCCAGCTTCAAGAACCGAGGCTCAAGAAGGGCACTTATGCTTGCCTGGATAGAGGAGAGGCTGGGGTCGCGTTGCTCTCACGCGCAATGCCGGCCGCGCGGCCAGGAGGCGTCGATTTCCCTGGAGATTTTTTGGACAAGGTCCGTGCCGCTGCGCACATGCGACAGGGCCAGTTGTTCGGCGTGGTGGCGACTAACCGCGCTTTGGAAAGAGAGTCAAGATGGGCTTGACCGATTGCTCCCCGTGGCTAAAGTCTTGATCCGCCAATCATATCGGCAGCAATCGAGTCGCGCAAGGGGCCATGGATGGTGGTGCAAGCCAAAGTGATACCAGTCCGAGGTCGCTGGACTGCCCTCTTGATCTATGTCATGACTGCCGTGATCGCCCTGGCGGCGGCCTGCGTCGTGATGAAGGTCTGGGGGGCGGATCTGGCCGTGCCATTCAGCTACGGGCACGATAGCTTCGTCTTCTTGACGTGGATCAAGGGGGTGATCGATAACGGCTGGTGGCTGACAAACCCGTACCTCGGGTCGCCGCTGCAAGCGGAAATGCACGACTTTCCGCAAAACGCCAGCCTGCACTTCCTGGTGGTGAAATGCCTGACCTGGGTGCGCTCGGACACGGGATTTGTATGCAACGTGTATTTCCTGGCATCCTTTCCCCTGGCAGCGGTCACGGCGCTGGCAGCGCTGCGAGGTATGCGAATGTCCGCGGGGCCGGCCATGGCCGGCAGCATCCTTTACGCCTTCGTGCCCTATCATTTCTGGCGCGGGGAGAGCCACCTCTTCCTGTCGACGTATTATTTGATCCCGCTGCTCGGCCTGGTGATCATCTGGCTGGCGCGCGGCGAGGCCTTCCTGGTGGTTCGCCGTCCAACGGGCCGGATTGGGTTGGAACTTAAGAGCCCCAGGGCTCTCGCTGCCCTCGCCATCTGCTGCGCGCTGGGGTTCGATTTTCCGTATTACTCGCTCTTCGCGGCGTTCTTCCTGCTGCTGGCTGGAGTTTCCCTCTTTTGCCTGGGGCGACAGACCTGCTTGCTGGGCCGGTCCGCGCTGCTCCTGACTGTGCTCTGTCTCAGTTTCCTGATCAATCTCTCCCCTCATCTGCTCTATCGTTACCGGCATGGACCCAACCCTGCGCCGGATCACGTGACCAGACACCCCTGGTTGGACGGAGAAATCCAGGGCCTGAAGGTTGTGCAGCTCCTGATCCCTGCCGCGGATCATCACTTGCCGTCATTCAAGAAAGTGCGCGACAGGTACTACTCGGGAACTCCCGTGGTCAGCGAAGGGGATGCGATGGCACTGGGGACCACGGGATCCCTGGGGTTCGTCTTCCTGGTTGGTTCTTTGGTCTGGTGCCAACGTTCGGCTACGGAACGCGGGCAACTCTACTTCCTGTTCGGTCTGCTGATCGTCTTTGCCGTTCTGGTAGCGAGTGTGGGTGGTTTCGGCACTTTCTTCAACTTGATCTACCTGCGGATCACCCGGACCTACAACCGCATCAGCATCTTCATTGCCTTCTTTGCGTTGGCCGGCGCCTGTGGCGCGATCGATGATCTCTGCCAGCGGCTGGGCGGGCGCAGCAAAGGCGCCGTGCTGGCCGGCATCCTGGCGCCTTGTCTGCTCGTGGCCGGACTTTGGGATCAAACGAGCCAGACTTACCTCCGGCCCTTCGCCCAGGTACGGCAGGAATTTGACAGCGATGCCGCCTTCGTGGCGCAGATCGAAGCGGCCGTACCGGAGCAGACGATGATATTTCAGTTTCCTTTCCTGAGCTACTGCTCCTACAGGAATACCGCCCATCTTATGATGCCCTACGATCATTTCCGCGGCTATCTGCATTCGAGAAAGCTGCGCTGGAGCTTTGGGGCCATGCACGGCCGGTCGGCAGATGAGATCCAGGCCGGCATCGCGAATCGGCCCTTGCCGGAGTGTGTTCGGCTGCTGGCCGAGGCGGGCTTTGGGGGAATCTATGTGGATCGCAACGGCTATGCAGATCACGGGGCAGAAATCGAGGCCACTCTTTACTCGCTCCTGGGTCGGCCACCGCTTGTCAGTCCCAATCAGAGGCTCTGTTTCTTTGACATCGGCCACTCCAGCAGAGCCCCGACGCAAACCGGCCAAGGCCCGTGATCCTTGGCAAACTGGCAAACTTGCCATTAATGAATTCATAACCTGGATTGCAGTAAGGCTTTCCATCGCAAGACATGTTTGCCACGCTTGGCCACGAACTTGGCAAACTGGCAAACTAGTGAACAACGACTATGGTTGTTTCCAGAGCATGGAGCGAGAAATGGGTCTTTTTTTGTGCGGTCCAGACCGTAAAATATGGTAAATGTAAGATTTGTAAGCCCGGAAGCGGCTTGCTCTTGCGATTTTGCGGCCGACTACCGCCTGAATGGGGTTCAGGAGGTCGCTGGTTCAAGTCCAGTCGCCCCGACTTATTTGCCGCGTGTATGTGGAAGCCGGCTATGAAAGAACAGACCTTCGAGCGCATGTTAACAGCGTTCAGTCGACGCCGACCTTTCAAGCCTTTTGTCGTAGAATTGGTAAGCGGCGCCCAGCTCACAATCGATCACCCCGAAGCATTGGTGCACCGCGCGCGCGCGGCCATGTACATTGATCGCGAGGGGAACTTCACGCTCTTCGATAATGAAGGCGTCAGCCGGCTAACGGATATCAAAGGCAACGGTTCGACGCGCTCACGCAGATGACGCCCAGGCACTTTTTTTCCGCAGCTTGGACTTAACAGCGGACACGTCGCAGAAGTCATCGAAAGCCCCGCTCTGTCCACAATCACTTGACCGCATCAGGCCCAAACCAGCAATCGTCATTCACTCTTTACCGGAGCTTCACGCAAACCACTCAAGGCGGCTGCACAATGAGCCTTCCAAAAGTGTTTTCCAACGCAACGTCAACTTGCTGGAGGACTCCCCCCATGCGACGCCGGGATGGATTCACCTTGATCGAGCTGCTGGTCGTTATCGCCATCATCGCCGTCCTGATCGGGCTGCTGCTGCCCGCGGTGCAGAAAGTGCGCGAGGCCGCCAACCGCATGAGCTGCCAGAACAACCTCAAGCAAATCGTCCTCGCCAATCACAATCTTCATGATGCCGCGGGACGCCTGCCCGTCGGTTGCTACATGCCTTACGCGCATGATGGTTACCATCCCACGCAGGACATTACCTACCCCTTCGGACCGAACTGGGCCGTCTATATTCTCCCCTACATCGAGCAGACGGCGCTATATAGCTCGATCAACATCGGCAGCTATCCCGGCACAGCCCTGCCGCAGAATTTGCAAAACTTTTCAACCTATGACCGGAGCTGGCGTGCCCTCCGCGGCGCCGTGGTGAAGACCTACATCTGTCCTTCGGACCCCAATAGCCTGAACCCTTACGTGGACGCGACCGGCGTGGACGCCCCTCCCGAGGTCGGCTGGGCGCGCGGCAACTACGCCGGCACCGCCGGCTTCACCGACAGCGACCACACCACCGACGGGGCGCGCTGCCTCACCAACAATCCCTTTGACGGCACCGGCGCGGACGGCATTGTGCCCGGCAATCCGCTTAACCCGCCGCTCTCCAAGGGACCTATTTTCTTCTTCAGCACGACCGGCAAGAACGGCACCAAGCTCACCGATATCACCGACGGCCTGTCCAACACCATCATGTTCAACGAGGTCCGCGCCGGCATCGATCCCCTCGACTCACGCGGCGTCTGGGCCATGGGACACCCCGGCTCGAGCTTGACCGAGGCCGGCCGCAACTACAATCCCACGCCCAATAACCGGCTCGATAGTCCTGACGGCCAGACCTACGGCGACGAAATGCAAAATTGCTACAAGTTCTGGCATTACGGCATCGGCGCCAGCGACGGCATGGGCTGCTTCCCCAACACCGCGGGCGACCAGATGAACTCCGCCATGGCCCGCAGCTCGCATACGGGGGGCGTCAACTGCGGCTTCGCGGACGGCAGCGTCCGCTTCGTCAAGAACGAGATCGATCAGTTCACCTGGTGCATCCTGCAATCCAAGAACGACAACCAGGTGATTGCCTCCGATTACTAAATCAGCATGCACAATCCGGCATACTAACCCGAAGCGCGAGCGAGGCCGTGGCATTTGGACAGTTATTTAACACAAGGGAGGACACCCATGCGCTCACACCGGCATCTTTTGCACTACGCGCTGATCGCCCTGCTGTGCGCAGGCTGTGGCAGCTCCGGCCTCATCAAAGCGAAGGGTCGGGTCATGAAGGGCGGCCAGCCTTATCTTGCCAACGACGGCGAAGGACTGCGGATCTTTTTTGAACCGCTGGAGATTCCGCAAGGCAACACCCATTACGACTCCTTCGCCGCCGAGTATCACGCCGAGGATGGCACGTTCCAGGTGCAGGGCAAAGCCGGCCTGGGTTTGCCGCCGGGCAACTACCGCGTCAGCCTTCAGCTCATGAAGAACAAGGAAGACGTTTTCGCGGGCAAAGCGACCGGCAAGAACTCGCCCTTCACCTGCCAGGTGACCGGCAGCCAGGGCGAGGTTGTGATTAACCTGGATCAGGTCGCGGCCGGTTCTCCGCAGGCTGGCGCCAAAACTACGTTTCGCCGCAAAGGATAAGCTTCACCTAATTTCATTTGCCGACTAGCGACGGGCGAAAGCTCTCTGCTCGCTTTGTGACCCGTCACTTCTTTGCGCCGCTGGCTTCGAGCAGCTCACGGATTTCCTTGGAAAGTTGATGGACGCTTTCCTGGACCTGGCGGGCTTGCTGGTCCAGCTCTTCTTTGGAGACGGCGGCGGCGGCCGCTGACGGCATCTTCTTTCCGGTCACATCCGCCTTGACCGTCGCCAGCAAGTCGGACAGCTCCTGCCAGTCCGCGGGCTTGATGAAGTGATACGCGCAGCCCGCGCCGTAAGCCAGCCGTTTGTCGCTTTCGGTTCCGTACCCGCTAATGCAAACAAGCAGGACATTATCCATGCCGGGGAGCGCCTTCAAATCGCGGGCCAGTTGATAGCCGTCGATTCTTGGCATCGCGATATCAAGGAAAACGACGTGGGGCGGACGCAGACGGGCAATGTCGAGCGCCTTCTCGGCATTATAAGCGGCTACGGCTTCATGGCCCAAATAGGCGAGAACCGTAACCGCTGAATCGGCCGTGTCGCGGTCGTCATCCACGACGAGCACGCGCAGTTTTTCGATGCTGGCGGGGCTGGCGTCCATGTTGAAACTTAACGGGGTGCGGGTCGCTTTTATATAAGCGCAAAAAGAGCCCCTCATGTCAAGCAAATTTGCAGGACCGGGCTGCCCCAACGTCCCTGTGTGGCGCGCCCGGTCCATGGCTCCGGAGGTGCGGGCAAGCTTATCCAGCCGCGCATGAGTGCCCAATGAGAACGAAGCTTTTTGCTCCTAATCATCTTCCTAATCTTAATCCTCCTCTTAATCTTTGTCTTTCTTGTGCTCGCACGAAAGTTCTCCCTAACCCGCCGTGAAGATGGCCAAGGTGGTCACCTGGCCATCATGAGGCGCTCCATGCATAAAGCGTGCGAACCGTCAAGAGGATTCTCAAGGTTCCCGCCACAATTCGGCAACTTTTTTCAACTTCGCCATAGTTCGCCAGGTCAGTTGGCGGGCGAACTATGGCGGCCAAGGGCGGACAAAGTCACCCCTGATCCTCGGAACTCAATTTCCTGGAACAGAGGTCCAATTCGCACTGAGCCTGGCCAGGTGATTGAGCCGGCCGCGCAGATCGAACTCCGCCTGCTGCTCGTCGCGGAACTTGTCCGGCCCGGACGGCCGTGAGCAGGCTATAATGACGAACGCCCAATCCTGTGGATGGCACGTGAGGAGCCTGCCATGCCAGTACACGACTGGACCCGCGTTGACGCAGGATTGTTTCACGACTTCCATCAAAGTTGGACCGTGACCTTTGCTCGAGGTTTTCATGAGAGGAAGCTGCTTCATATTGTTTCTGCTTCTTGGCGCACACGCTTTTGCCCAGGCCGCCGAGCCGGAGGTGATCTTCGAAGATTCCCTGAAGGGCAAGCTCGGCGAAGGCTGGCAATGGCTCAGAGAGAATCCGCAGACTTGGCGGCAATCCGACCAGGGCCTGGAGATTCGCGTGGAGCCGGGGCTGGCCGCCACCGTCAAGAACGCCCTCGTGCGCAAGGCCCCCGATCGCGCGCAGGGAAAGTTTGCGATCGACGTGACGATCGAGTTTACGGCTCCTCCTTCCCAGCAGTACGAGCAAGCGGGGCTGACCTGGTATCAAGGCGAGAAACCCGCGTTCAAGCTGGTCCATGAGTTCATCGACCGCAAACTGTATGTCATTCCCGGAAAGAAGCCTGCCGAGGACCTGCTCGTGCAACTGCGCCTGATTGTAAGCAAGGATGAATATGTGGCGCAGTATCGCCCGGGCGCCAAGGGGGAATTTCAAACGGCAGCGCGCGGTAAGCTGGCCGCCGGTCGGGACGAGAAGATCAGCCTGCAATGCTATAACGGCCCCGCCGCCGCCGAGCACTGGATGCGCTTTGCCGATTTCAAGATTACCAAGCTGCCGGAATAGCTCTCCCAGAACCTATCCGGATAAGGAGACAGGACTTCGCAGCCCTGTCCCTTACCCGGTTCTTGCGCACTCATCGTGCGCCGGGTTTTGAGTCAAGGGCCACCAGGTACTCGCGACAGACCACACGGCCCAGGGATTTGCCAAGAGACAGGCCTTCTGAATTATCAAACTCCCAGTGGATGCCGCCGTAGATGCGGCTGCGGCCGGCTTCATTCGCCGCTGCCCAGAAGCTGTCGAAAGAGCGCGTTACGCCAGGCATGCTATCGGACGTAGTCTGAAAGCGAACGTGTTCGCCAAGGAGGTCGGTCAGGACCGTGGCGGCCGCGCCGCTAAAGGTGCTGTGGCCGGAGGTGTAGGACGGGAACGGCGGCGTGCGCAGCAATGGCGTCCACGCCGCATCAGCCTTGGTCTTGGGATTGCCGTCTTGCACGGCGTTGCGAATGCCCGTCACGGGCCGCCAGTAGCTGATTTTGTACTTGCAGCCCCAGCAGAGAATGCCGGCATCGGCCAAAGCCACGTTCAGAAGGGCGAAGAGCCGCGCGTTCTCGGCAAGCGTCATGCTCTTTTGCCGTGCCACGGTCTGCGCAATCAGGTTCCAATGGCCGGGCGGCGTGCAGGTGCCGGCCTCGTCTGCCCAGAAGTGGGCAATTTCAGTCTGGTCCTTGGTACGCGTCCGGCTGTTTGCAGCGCCCAGATCCTTCACCTCGTTGAACGCGGTCGCATATTCCGGATCCGTGAGGCGCGGCGGGTCCTTGGGATGCAGCGGCTTGTCGCGGCCCATGGCAAAAGGTTTGACCTGCGGCCAGTGGGGGAGAACCGGCTCAGCGAAATCCGGCGGCGTGCGCTGCCAGACGCCCGGCGCGGCCTGGGGCGCGTAGGCGACCACCAGTTCCATGCCGTCCTCGTTTCGCCAGGCGAGCACGCGCCCGGCGACGAAATGGCCCAGGTCCCTGCCAAAGATCTTGCCGTTGCCTTCCGCCACACCGGCCATTGACTCCGAAAGCACTTTGTCGAATGTGGCTCGCTCGGCGGGATAAAGTTGCATAAGCACCCGATGCGCGGCGGCGGCCGCGGCGGCTTCCGGCGACGCGCCGGCCAATGGCTTAACGTCCACCAGGTAATGCTTATGCTTGCCGGTGATGGCATTCACAGCATCAAAGATGGCGACGTGCAAGATGGCCAAATTGCGGGCGGCCACGGGAGGCGGTGTGCGCTCTTTGCGAATCGCATCGAGCGCCGCAGTGTTCCAGCGCAGCACGATGTCTGCAGCGACGGGTTGTGGTTTGGCAGCCCTGGGCGCAGAGCCATCTCCTGCTTGAGCGGGGATTGCCAAACCAAGATGCAGCGCCGTAACCAGGATCAAGCTGTGCATTGCCGTGCCCTCTCTATGCCATGTGACATGTTGACTGCAGAAAAAGACTGGGAATCGCGGGCTCCTCACCTCCTAGCAAAGAGCGTGCCCTACGGCACATTATGACGGCATCAAAACACCTACATGCTTTGGTTTGCGTGCGCTTTATGACGCCAGATCTCGCCGACGCCCAGCCAGACTGACAGATGCCTGTCATGTCAGTTGGCCGATACTTCAGGAACGCGGCTTCTTCTGCGGCAGGAATCGCTTCTACAGGCGCGGGGACTTCCCGTTGCTGAGCAAGCGGTTGCCAGCTTCAAGTGCTTTCTGGTCGCACCGATCGGCAGGGACTCAACGGTCCAGGATAATCAGGACGCCTGCTGCGATGGCCAGGATGGCCATGACCGTGCCGATTCCCGAAAAGGTAAGGGAGAACAGCACTATGAGTCCATTGGCAATAAGCCAAATAGACAGCAGCAGCATCCCCACGGATTTTCTAAGCCATGCCATGATTGTTGGCTCCAGTTTGAGTGGCTGGGCGATGGGGGTCGCTGGGGACCGCCTTCTATCATACTGGATGGCACGGGCAGAGTGAAATGTTTCTTGGCGGCGGGTCTCGTAGAACGGAATTCATTCCGTTCAGCATCGGGCCGGCGCCACGGCGCTCGCGGCGCTGAACGGAATGAATTCCGTTCTACCTTCTGCGAATCAGGCAACGCATGGCCGAAGCGAAGTCCCCAGATGGGATTTCGTCAGAGGCAGCACAGGCTTACAGTGCACCAGCCAGCCGCCTTGCGGCCGCGCCATTACGGCGGTGACCCGGGCCACGATGGTAGGCGAGTGCTCGGTATCGCGAGACAGGTGCAGAGTCAGCAGGCCGCCGATGCGCGGGCTGGCGGCGAGAACGACTTCCAGTTCGTCCGTGGAAATGTGGACCACGTCCGCGACTTGGCATTCCAGGGACGGCATCGCAGAGCCGCGCTGTTCCTTGCTCAAGCAATCGGCCAATACTTTGCCTCTGGTCCGCTGGTACATTGGATTCTCACTTTCTTGGGCAGGAGGGCGCCACGCGCCCCACGGGCAGGTTGTGCAAAATGGCCGCGCCGGCCACACGGCTGCGGGTTACTTCTCCAACCGATAATCCAACCCTAGGTCAGAAAACTTGGCCATGCAAAGAATCGCCGGCAATTAGCTGGCACAATTTGCAGCGACTGTAGTCCCTGGTAAACTAAACCCCATGTCGCCGAAAGGCCTGCTTTGCTTGCTGATCCTGGCGGTTTGCTTTCTGCCGCTGCCGGCGGCTGGGCCGCCGGCTCTTCCCAGGGACACCTTGCCCGACAAACTCTCGTTGACGGAAATTCCCCTGGGGCTGGAAAGCAAGCGTCCCGTGCCGGCGGACAATCCTCTCACCGAGGCCAAGGTCCGTCTCGGCCGCAAGCTCTTCTTCGATCCGATCCTGTCCGCGGACCGTAGCGTCTCTTGCGCAAGCTGTCATCACCCCGATCATGGCTTCGCCGGCCCTACGCCGTTAGCGGTGGGCATTGCCGGTAAGAAGGGGAAGCGCAACGCCCCTTCGCTTCTCAATCGTGCTTATGGCGCTGCTTTCTTCTGGGACGGCCGGGAGGCCACGCTCGAGGCACAGGCCCTCCACCCCATCGCCAGTCCTCTCGAAATGGGGGCGACCGTCACTGAAGCCGTCAAGCGCTTGCAGGCCAACCGGGAATATGACGCCCAGTTTCGCAGGGCTTTTGCGGAAGGTGTAACTGCAGTCAATCTCGCCCGCGCGCTGGCCAGTTTCGAGCGCGTGTTGTTGAGCGGCGCTACGCCCGTTGATCAGTTCCGCACCGGCAAGGTTCAGGCTCTAGGCGCTAGTGAACGTCACGGGCTCTGGCTGTACGAAAGCCGTGCCCGCTGCTGGCGGTGCCATTCGGGATCCAACTTCACGGACGAGGGTTTTCACAACACGGGAGTGAGCTGGGGCAAAACGCCGGCCGATGGCGGGCGCTATGAAGTCACCCGCCAGCAGTCTGACCGCGGCCGCTTCAAAACGCCTTCCCTGCGCGGTTTGACAGCCACAGCGCCCTACATGCATGACGGCAGCCTGGCCACGCTGGAGGACGTGGCGGAATTCTATAATAACGGCGGAGGCAAGAACCCAAACCTTGATCCCGCCGTGCAGCCGCTCGGCTTGTCGAAGTCCGAAGTCAAGGACCTGGCCGCCTTTCTGCGGGCCCTATCCGCCGGCGTTGCCGAGCGCCGGGAATAGAAAAACGCCGCCCCCGTCAGGGAGAGCGGCGTTTTATATACGCCAAGATCTAGACCGTGCGCGATTTCGCAGCGGCTGTGGGATACGATTCCGATCGTGTCACGCTGTTTTGACACGATCGGAATCGTATCCCACAGCCGAATTACGCGCGGCTATATAGACGGTGCGCGATTCGGCTGCACGTTAGCCCGAAGCGCCAGCGAGGGGCCTTGCTTGCGCGGCGGGCTAAGGTACTTGACGCACGCGGACTTAGGCTTAGCTGCCGGTGTTGACAGCCGAGCCGACGGTGGTGAACGTGGCGTTGGCGTTTGTGCCGAGCGTCGTGATTGCGGCAATGCAAACGGCGATGATCAAGGCCAGCATCACGGCGTATTCCACCGCAGTTGGACCGTCTTCAGCTTTCACGAATGCCACGATCTGGCGAGTCAGTTGCGCGAACATGGCGGATCCCCTTTCTGTGGTCCCGAAAATACGGACCGAGCACTCAAACCTTCACGCGGCCACAACCGTTGTGGCCTGGCAGCGGGCCCGAAAGCGCCGGCTTTCGGGGTTCCGGTTAACTCGTTTCCCGCAGCGCGGGATTTAGGACGGGTAGGAGCGCGCGGACGGTGCGCATAGCCGATAGCAGATCGGAACTGCGAACCAGGGACGGGGTGGTTTCATCTAAGAGGGAGAAAACCAGATGGGGAATTCTTCGCCTGGGCAGCACCGAAAGCATAGGACATACTGTTGTCCCGGTCAAAAAAGAACCAGGGAAAATAAGATTGACGATGCGAGAACGAATAGACGTTGTCGGTCAGGCTCGGATCGCTGCCCTGCTCCGTTCGCGCGACGCCTGAAAAACAGGCTCAATAGTGAAAAAAAACGAATTGGCGCACATGCTTTCGCCGCGGCGCTGTATAAACATAGTTCGAGGAATTTCGCTCGCCCTGGCTTGGAAGAGGACCCCAGCGATGAAGGTTTTGTTGAGTCTTGCCATTGCCCTGATCCCTGGTGTTGCCCTGGCCGATGCGCCGGAGAAGCCGTCGCCCATCGGCAAGAAGGTCGCCAACTTCAAGCTGCGCGACTACCGGGGCGCGGACAAGTCGCTCGACCAGTTTGCCGACCGCAAGCTGGTCGTGCTGGCGTTCATCGGCACGGAGTGTCCGCTGGCCAAGCTGTACGGCCCGCGCCTGGGGGGCCTGGCCAAGGAATACGAAGCCAAAGGCGTGGCCTTCATCGGCATCAATTCCAACCAGCAAGATTCGTTTAGCGCCATCGACCACTACGCCAGGGTGAACCACATCGAATTTCCAATTCTCAAGGACGTGGGCAATGCCGTCGCCGACCAGCTGGGAGCGCTGCGTACGCCGGAAGTGTTTGTGCTCGACGAGCAGCGCGTGGTGCGCTACTGGGGGCGGATCGACGACCAGTACGGCATCGGCTTCTCCCGGCCCAAGGCCACGCATCGCGAGCTGATCCAGGCCCTCAAGGAATTGCTTGACGGCAAAGAGGTGAGCCAGAAGACGACCGAGGCTCCCGGTTGCTTTATCGGCCGGGTGCGGCAAGAGGCCAAGAGCGGCGAAATCACCTACGCCAGGCACATCGCGCCGATTCTGCAGAAGCGGTGCGTGGAATGCCATCAAGCCGGAGAGATCGGCCCGTTCGCGCTAACCACCTACGATGAAGTGATCGGCTGGACGGAGACGATACGCGACGTCGTCAAGGAGCGGCGTATGCCGCCGTGGTTCGCCGATCCGAAATACGGCCACTTCTCCAACGACAGCCACCTCCCTGAAGAGGAGCGGCAACTAATCTTGAAGTGGATCGATGCCGACGCTCCCCGAGGCGACCTCAGTGAACTGCCGAAGGTCAAGGAGACGCTGCACGGCTGGCGCATCCCGAATCCGGATGTCGTGCTGACGATCGCAAAGCCGTTCAAGGTGCCTGCGGAGGGGACGGTGCCCTACCAGTTTTTTGCGATCGATCCGGGCTTCAAGGAAGATAAATGGGTCAAGGCTGCCGAGGTGCGTCCCGGTTGCCGGCCGGCGGTGCATCATGTGCTGGTGTTCGTGCAGCCTCCGGGAAAACCGAACATGGGGCGCACGCGGCAGGGTTTCATTACCGACTGGCTGGTGTCCAACGTGCCGGGCGCTTCGCCGATGACGCTGCCCGACGGCATGGCCAAGCGCGTGCCCGCGGGCGCGCGGCTGCTGATCCAGATACACTACACGCCGACGGGCAAGCCGGAGAGCGACCAGACCAGCCTGGCGCTGGCGTTCGCCGACCCCAAGACGGTCAAGCAAGAAGTTATGACCGACATGGTCGTCAATCATAACTTCACCATCCCGGCCAATACAGACAACTATCCCATTGAATCGACCAAGAAGATCGAGCAGGACACGTTGGTCTTGACGCTGATGCCGCACACGCATTTGCGCGGCAAGACGTTCAAGTATGAAGCGACCTATCCCAACGGCGAAAAGGAAATCCTGCTGGACGTGCCGCACTATGACTTCAACTGGCAGATGACCTACGTGCTGGACAAGCCGAAGCTGCTGCCCAAGGGAACGATTTTGCATTGCATGGCGAATTACAACAACTCCAGGAGCAATTTCTCGAACCCCAATCCGAATGAGCGGGTGCGTTGGGGTGAGCAGACCTGGGAAGAGATGATGATCGGCTACTTCGATGCCGCGCCCGTGAACCTGCGGCTTGCAGAGAAGGCGCCGTCCGCGGCCACGCCGTCCGCCGAAACAGCCAGCCTCGATCCGGAGTTGCAAAAGCTGGCCGAGCATGCACTCGACTCGCAGGAGACGTTCGATGCTTTCGCCGCCGCGGTGCACAAAGTATTGCCGAAGGTCGATCGCGTTTGCGTGAGCATTTTTGCCAATGACCGGCTGCGCGTGGTACGCGCCTCCTATCCCGGAGAGGTCGCGACCAAGGTGGCAGAGAGCGGCTATGTAAGCTTCCCTGCCCGAGATTTCCTCGAGCTGGGTCAGTATGGCATCATCAACATGTTCATCAAGAACCAGGACCTGAAGAAGAGCGCCCGCGGCATGGACCTCAAGATGATCAGCAACAGCCTGGCCTCAAGCGTGCACGTGCCCATCATCTACGAGGCCCGGCCTGGCACCATGAATTTCTGGAGCAAGGAAAAGGGCGCGTTTTCAAATGATGCCAATCCACTCCTGAGGGCTCTGGCGGAAGCGACGCTCAAAGGCAGGTGACGGCGGCCTCGTGGGCCTTCATGACGGTGCGCGATTCGCTAGCCTAACCGGCACCACGGGGCCTGTCCCCGTGGACCGGTGATTGGCAGCCAGATTCGTTGCATCGAAAAGTTACCGCCGCCACGGGGCTCGTCCAGGCTTGTCCCCGTGGAGCGACGATTGTCAGCCGGGCCATCAGTCGTGGCTCCACCGGGACGAGCCCGGTGGAGGCCATCAGTATGTAAGCATTGGCTACTGGCCACCAGTCATCGATCCACCGGGACAAGCCCGGTGGAGTGCTTACTACACCAAGATATCCCGGATCGGACTTCCCCACGGGACGAGCTGATACGGGCGGTGCAGGGAATCAAACAATTCCAGATCGGCCGGGATGCCCAGGCAGTGGTAGATGGTGGCGATGATGTCGGCCGGCGTAACGGGATTGAGCCGGGGCAGGGCGCCGATCTTGTCGCTGCTGCCGAACACCATTCCGGGCTTGATGCCGCCGCCGGCCAGAAGCAAGCTGTAGCAGTAATTCCAATGATCGCGTCCGGCCGCCTTGTTGATGCGCGGCGAACGGCCGAATTCTCCCATGACCACGACCAGGGTGCGCTTCAGGCGGCCGCGGTCGTGCAGGTCAGCCAGCAGACTGGAAACCGCCGCATCCAACTGCGGCAGGAGCGTATTCTTGAGGGTAGGGAAGTTGTTGCCGTGCGTATCCCAGGTGGCGTTGGCATCCGGAGCCCAGGAAATGCAGACTACCCGCGTGCCGGCCTCAATGAGCCGTCGCGCCAGCAACACGCTCTGCCCATAGATGTTGCGGCCGTAGGCGTCCCGCACCGGCGCCGGCTCGCGGTTCAGACGAAACGCCTGCTGGGCGGCAGCCGATGTTAAGAGGTCGAAAGCGCGCGCCTGGAAACTGGACATATCGCGCAGGGCAGAGCCATTTGCTGCCTGGCTGTCCACCCGGTCCAGAAGCCGATGCCGTGTTCCCATGCGGCCGGCATCAACACCCGGTTGCGGAGCCAACTCCGGTATGGAAAAGTCGGGGGCATTAGGATCGCGCAGCACAAATAGCGGATCGAAGGCTCGGCCAAGGAAGCCGCCGAAGAAGCCGGGCTGCGGCGGTCCGCCCCGTCCTTCCGCCGTGATGTAAGGAAGCGACACGAAAGGCACCATGCCGTTTTGTGGCGGCCGGCACAACCGGGTCACCGAGCCGATCGCCGGATAGTCGGCAGGCGAGGCCGCGCCGCCTTTTTCGCCGCGGTCGTAGCCCGTTAGACTGGTGTACACTGCCGCGCCGTGCGAATTGTTGACGCTATGATGCGCCGAACGTATCAGGGCACAGCGATGCATGTGGCGAGCAAGCTGCGGCAAGTGCTCACAGAACTCCACGCCGGGCAAAGAGGTGGCAATCGACTTGAACGGGCTGCGAATTTCCTGCGGCGCCGCGGCCTTCATGTCCCACATGTCGAGATGGCTTGGTCCGCCGTCAAGGAACACCAGTACACAGGCATCCGCCTGCGCAGCAGGCGCACTGCGCTTCCGTTTTTCGTCAGCGTGCAGGAGCTGCGGCAGGCTGATGCCCAGCAAGCCGAGGCTGCCGACTTGAAGCATCCGGCGGCGACTGACGAGCCGGGCATAGTGCTGCCAGGTAAAAGGCATCCGTTTGCTCCACAGGGCTGTCGGGGGCGATCTCAAAGCTCAGGGGAAGCGGCGAACCGATGACAATCCATTGACACTGCTTGAACGGCGGAACCTCGAGGTAGGCGCGGGGTTGGATGGTCAAAGCGATGGTAGTTTGGCGGGGGAGGAAAGTCAAGTTAGCCGATAACCCAAAACATCGAACGAACCCAAAGAACTTTCGCGAACATCGGCTCAGGCGCAATAGTAGCGATTGTCGTTAAGCATTATGAGACAGGGGATTCCGCTGGAGGATATTTGCATATAAGGGCTTGCTCGGCTGAAGGCAGCTCGCTACCATAATCCACTCAGCTGTACGGCAAACGCCTGCGGTTGGCCTGTAAACAATAGTTAGCGCCGCACTTAGCACAGTTAAGCTTGCGTACTGGCTAACTGGGTTTTCAGAACAACTCTGCCTGGTCGGTTGCCACGTAATGTCGGGGGGTTTAGCCACTTCGGGCGAATTGATGCGAGCCAAAAATCCGGCCGGTACGGCTTTTGCAATTTTCCGGCACAGCGTGTCACCCGCAGAGAGAGAGCCTGACAGAGCTTTGGAAGGGTCCAAAGATAATGACGAATTCTCGAGCTTTATCCGGCCAGCCGCTGGGCAAGATCTCCGCCAGGGCCAAACGCATCCAGGCAGATGCGTCGCTGTACCGTCCCACCTGGTACGGCTTCTGGAAAACCGGTCTGGAGTTTCTGGCCGCACTGTTGATGTTAATGGTTGCTGCCCCGGTGATTCTCATCGCGGCCTTCCTGGTTAAATGCACGTCGCGGGGGCCGGCCTTCTACACGCAGACGCGCCTGGGGCGGGATGGCCTGAGCTATACGATCTACAAGCTGCGCAGCATGCGGCACGATTGCGAGAAGCATACCGGTCCGTGCTGGTCTTCCAGCGGTGATGCCCGTGTAACGCCCGTCGGCCGCTTCCTGCGCCGCAGCCACATCGATGAACTGCCCCAGCTCTGGAATGTGCTGCGCGGGGACATGAGCCTGGTTGGCCCCCGGCCGGAACGGCCGGAATTTCTGCCGCGCCTGGAGGAAGCGGTGCCACTCTATAGTTGGAGGTTGCTGGTCAAGCCGGGCGTGACGGGTTTGGCTCAGGTCCAGCTTCCGCCCGATACGGATCTTGAGAGCGTGCGCCGCAAGATCGCCTACGATCTTTATTATGTCCGGCATTGCAACCCGTGGCTGGATTTCCGCCTCGTCCTGGCGACGGCTCTGCACATGATGTGCATTTCGCACGAGCTGGTTGCCAGGATGCTGTTTCTGCCGCGCGGCGAGCCGGTCGAGGGCGTTTACAAGAGGCTGGTCGCGGAATGCAGGCACGCAGCCGTCCCCGCGGCGAACGTTTCTATGCCGTCGGACGATTTACTGACCGTGGAAGCGCTGCCGTGCCTCTGAGCGCGGAAAACTCGACAGCAAATTGCACTTTAGCAGCCCGCCTTTGGCATGAAGGCGGGCTTTTTGTTTCTCTCCTTGCATGGACAGCCGTCGGCATACTATATTGAAGAGCATTCCCGCCTGCCCGCCGAGCGAGTCCCACCGTTTACCGTCGAGGTTTGCGATGACACGGCGAAGCCTCCTCTCTGTGATGGCCTTCCTTGGCCATGCCATGCTGTCTGTCGCGCAAGCTCAGGCAGAGACCAGCGCAACGGTCGATTTCAACCGGGACATTCGTCCCATTTTTTCCAGGAACTGTTTCCCCTGCCACGGCCAGGACGCCGCGCATCGGGCCACGAAGATGCGCCTGGATCGGCGCGAGTCGGCCGTCAAGAAGCAGAAGGACGGCACTACGCCGATCGTGCCGGGCTCGCCCCAGCAGAGTGAACTCTACCGGCGCATCACGGCCAAGGACGAAGACGAGCGCATGCCGCCCAAGGAGAGCGGCCACCACCTGACGCCGACGCAAGTCGAAACGCTACGGCGCTGGCTAGAGCAGGGAGCGCCCTACGCCGAGCACTGGGCGTTCGTCAGGCCACAGCGGCCGCCCCTGCCGGCTGTTAAGGAGACGTCGTGGCCGCGCAATGGCATCGACTACTTCATTCTGGATCGGCTGGAACGCGCGGGGGTGCAGCCCACCGAAGACGCCGACCGCTTCATGCTGCTCAGGCGCGCCAGCCTCGATCTTCGCGGCCTGCCGCCGACGCCGAAAGAAGTGGATGAATTTGCCCATGACTCAAGCCCCAACGCCTATGAGAAGGCGGTCGATCGTTTTCTAAAAGATCCGGCTTACGGCGAGCGCTGGGCGCGGATGTGGCTCGATCTGGCGCGCTATGCCGACTCGGCAGGCTACGGCTCGGATCCGCTGCGGACCATCTGGCGCTACCGCGATTGGGTCATCGACGCGTTCAATCGTAATCTGCCCTACGATCAATTCACGATTGAGCAGATCGCCGGGGACTTGCTGCCCAGGTCGACGCTCGAGCAGCGCATGGCCACTGCCTTCCATCGCAACACCATGACCAACACGGAAGGCGGCACCGATCGTGAGGAGTTCCGCGTCGCGGCCGTCAAGGATCGCATCGATACCACGCTGCAAGTGTGGATGGGCCTGACGCTCGGCTGCGCCAAGTGCCATAGCCACAAGTACGATCCGATCACGCAGAAGGAGTACTACCAGTTTTACGCCTTCTTCAACCAGACCGCCGACGCCGACCGGCCGGATGAAGGTCCCACCTTGCCGGCGCCGACGCCCGAACTGGAGAGGAAGAACAAGGAGATCGATGCGCGGCTGGCCACGCTCAAGTGGCAACTGCAGGTTCCAACGCCGCAAATTATTGCGGCCATTGTCGGCCAACGCTCGGTAATCCCGCCGGCCAACGCCCTGGGCTTTGTTGCCGAAATCAAACGGCTGAACAAGACCCGACCCACCGTTCCGACGTTGCCCGTCATGGTCGAACTACCCGCCAAGCAGCACCGCGAGACGCACATCATGGTCAAAGGAAATTTCCTTTCGCCTGGCGAAAAGGTGGAATCTGCAGTGCCGGCGGCATTCCATTCTTACCCGCCTGGGGCTCCGGTCGACCGGCTGGGCGTGGCGCGCTGGCTGGTCGATCCGAACAATCCGCTCACCGCACGCGTGGCCGTCAATCGCTACTGGGCACAGATCTTCGGCACCGGCCTGGTGGAAACGGAAGAAGATTTCGGCACACAAGGAGAATTGCCCAGCCACCCCGAGTTGCTGGATTGGTTGGCCACCGAATACGTCCGGCTGGACTGGGACACAAGAGCCATCCTGAAATTGATCGTCACTTCGGCCGCCTATCGCCAGTCGTCGAAAGTCACGACTGAGCTTCTGGCCCGGGACCCACGGAATCGGTTGCTGTCCCGCGGCCCCCGCTTTCGCCTGGAGGCGGAAATGGTACGCGACCAGGCCCTTGCCCTGAGCGGCCTCTTAAGTCACAAGCTCGGCGGACCCTCCGTGTACCCGCCGCAACCGCCTGGACTCTGGCAAGCCGCCTTCAACGGCGAGCGCACCTGGGCGACAAGCTCCGGAGAGGATCGCTATCGCCGTGGTCTGTACACCTTCTGGCGGCGGACGATCCCTTACCCGTCGATGACCACGTTTGACGCCCCGAGCCGCGAGATTTGCACCGTTCGACGCATTCGGACAAACACGCCCTTGCAGGCCTTCGTTACGTTGAACGATCCTGTGTATGTCGAGATCGCCCAGGCTCTCGCTCGACGGATCGTAAAAGAAGGTGGCGCGCATCCGGAGGAGCGGGCGCGATATGGTCTGCAGTTGTGCCTATGCCGTCCGCCACGCATTGAGCAGGTGAAGGATTTGATAGCGCTCTACCAGGCGGCGAAGGAACACTATCATCGCGACGCCAAGTCAGCCGTCGCATTAGCAACAGAGCTGCTCGGGCCGCTGCCGGCGGGAATGCCAGCGGATGAAATGGCGGCGTGGACGGTGGTTGCCAATGTGTTGCTTAATCTGGACGGCGTGATGACAAAGGGTTGAGAGTGTATGATGGTGCATGTAGCTTTTGATCTCGCATGGGAGGATGGGCGATGACAATGACGCTTCATGCCACATTCGATGGCCAGGTCTTACGACCCGATGAACCTTTGGCGCTTGCCCCAAACACCCGAGTGATTATTACAATCGCCACTGTTGAATCCAAGAACGGACCGAAGCAATCGTTCTTGCAAACTGCCAAGGGGCTTGCTTTGCAGGGTCCACCCGACTGGGCTGCCCGCCTCGACAATTACCTCTATGGGGACAAGGCGGATGCCAAGTAAGGTAGTCTATTTGGACGCCTCGTATGCCATCGCATTGGCTGCCAGTAGCGACCAACTCCATGAGCGCGCGGTTGAAGTGGCGGACCAACTGGAAGCCGAGAACGTCAAGATGGTTACCAGCCGCGCCGTCATGCTCGAGATTGGCAACGCACTCGCCAAACAGCGTTATCGGAAAGCGGCCATAACATTGCTTGATGCGATGGCTAACGACTCCAACATTGAGATCGCGCCATTATCGGAAGCCTTGTTTCAAGAGGGTTGGAGTCTGTACCAGCAACGGTCGGACAAAGAATGGGGCCTGACTGACTGCATTTCCTTCGTGTTAATGAAGCAACGCGGTTTGACCGACGCGCTCACGGCGGATGAACATTTTCGCCAAGCTGGTTTCCGAACGCTGCTGAACAAAGACAGTTAGTACGAGAGTGGTTTGCCATGGAACTGCATTTGCAATTAACTCGCGCCCAAACTCGCCGGCAGTTCATCAAAAACTGCCAGACCGGCATCGGCGCCATCGCCTTGACCGCACTCCTACAGCATGACGGCCGGGGTTCGCCCTTGCTGGCGCGGCGGGCTGCGGATGATAACCCGATGACGCCGCGACAGCCGCACTTCGCGCCCAAGGCCAAGAGCGTTATCTACCTGCACATGTCCGGCGCTCCGCCGCAGCATGACCTCTTCGATTACAAGCCGAAGCTGGTCGCGATGCACATGAAGCCGTGTCCGGACGAGCTGCTCAAGAACCAGCGCTTTGCCTTTATCAAGGGACATCCCAAGCTGCTGGGCACGCCTTACAAATTTAAGCAGCACGGCAAGAGCGGGGCCTGGATCAGCGAGCTGCTGCCGAAGCTGAGCCAGCATGCGGACCGGCTGGCCTTTGTCAAATCGATGTATACGGACCAGTTCAACCACGCGCCGGCGGAGTTGTTTTTGTACACCGGTTCGCCGCGCGCCGGCGGGGCCGCGATGGGGTCGTGGGTCACCTACGGCCTGGGCTCCGAGAATCAGAATCTGCCCGGTTTCGTGGTGCTCATCAGCGGCGGCACGGACCCGACCGGCGGCAAGGCGCTGTGGAGCACCGGATTTCTGCCCTCGGTCTTCCAGGGCGTGCAGTGCCGGACGACCGGCGATCCGATCCTGTACGTCAACAATCCCAAGGGGATGGACCGGGATGTGCGTCGCCAGAGTCTCGACGCGCTGCGCAAGCTGAACGAATTTGAGTTACAGCAGTTCGGCGATCCGGAAACGCTGACGCGCATCAGCCAGTATGAGCTGGCCTTCCGCATGCAGATGGCCGTGCCCGAAGTCATGGACATCAACCGGGAGCCGAAGAAGATTCAGGAGTTGTACGGCGCCCAGCCCGGCGCTGCTTCCTTCGCCAACAATTGCCTGCTGGCGCGTCGCCTGGTGGAGCGCGGCGTGCGTTATGTCCAGCTTTTCGATTGGGGCTGGGACACTCACGGCACCAGTCCAGGGGACGACATCGTCACGCATCTGCCGCAGAAGTGCAAGGAGATCGACCGCCCCGTCGCCGCGCTTTTGGGCGATCTCAAGGCGCGAGGCATGCTCGATGAGACGCTCGTCGTCTGGGGCGGCGAGTTTGGCCGCACGTCCATGAATGAAGCCCGTGGCGGCTCCAAGTACCTGGGCCGCGATCATCATCCCCACTGCTTCACGATCTGGCTGGCGGGCGCCGGCATCAAGCCGGGCATGACCCTGGGGGCGACGGACGAACTCGGCTACTTCATCACGGAAGGCAAGATGAGCATCCACGACCTGCAAGCGACTATTCTTCATTTGCTGGGTTTTGATGCCTGGAAGTTCACCTATCCATACCAGGGTTTGCAGCAACGGCTCATCGGTCCCGAAGGGGACGCCCAGGTCCGCCCCGAGGTTCTTGCGTAGATTCCAAAAAAATTCCTTTTTTTTCTTTACAAGTTACGTAGGTCTACGGGTATACTGTCTGCGTAAGTTTCCCGAATGACTCGCGACACCCCCCTTCCTGCAGTTTCACCGGGTTGTCGGGACCTAAGCTCGTCGTGACTTGCGCCGGCAGAGACTCGCAACAATCTCTGCAGGCTGAGTCCGTCGCCCAGCGTGCGCGGTTTCCAGGCCGGTATTCCGTTCCTCGATGCCGAACTCGTGAGCAACAACCAAGAGCCACCTGCTTAAGGGCGGCAGCGGCGCGCGGATGGATTCTTCAGACGCGCTGAACTGCGGTCCGAGTTGATGTGGTGCCCGTTTGACTGCCTGTATTTGTTTGGCTAACGGCCGAAGCGGACATGCTGCGCAGCGCGGAGCACGCAGCAGGAAAGCAACCGCCTCGCGTCACGGCCTTTTCCTTGCAACGGGAGTCGCACCGTGAGCTTCTGGACTCGACTGTATCAGCGCTGGTCCCGCCGACCCGGCCATGCCCATTCACCTCGGAGCCGCCCGCGCGCCTGGCGTCCCGTCCTGGAACTGCTGGAGAATCGCTGGCTGCCGACCACATTCATCGTGGCAAATACTAATGACAGCGGCGCCGGCTCGCTGCGGCAGGCCGTGCTCGATGCCAATGCCAATCCCGGCCCGGACACGATCAATTTTGCCAGCAGTTTGAACGGCGGCACTATCGTGCTGACGTCCGGACAACTATCGATCACGGACGCGTTGCAGATCAATGGACCGGGGGCGAATCTGCTCGCGGTCAGCGGCAATGCCAACAGCCGCGTCTTCTCTAATAGCTCCAACGCAACCATCGTCGGTCTGGCTATCGAAAACGGCCAGGTGGATGCTTCCGTCGGCGCAGGCGCTGGCATTCTGAATTCGGGGAACATGACGCTTCAGGATTGTGTCATCACACACAACTCCGTTACCACCAGCGGTCCCGTCGCCCAGGGCGGCGGCATCATGAACACCGGCACGCTTACCGTGTTTGGCTGCACCATCGATAACAACAGCGCAAACGATGGCGGCGGCCTGAACAACGCCAACATACTCAGCATTACCGACAGCACGATCGACGATAACATCGCCACCGATTCGGGCGCCGGCATCTGGAACACCGGCACCACAGGCATGCTCAGCGACACGGTTGCTTTGAACTTCAGTTTTGCCGGCGCCAGCGGCGTTTTTGCCGCAGCCGGCTCCATCTCCTATCAGGACTCTGCTTTCTCCCATAACATCGGCGGCAATATCGGGTTTAGTGGCGGGACCGTGGTATCTCATGGGCACAACATCAGCGACGACGGCACCGGGAACTTCTCGGTTGCCGCCGGCGACTTGCCGAATACCGATCCCATGCTGGGTCCGCTCGCGGACAACGGCGGTCCCACGGGCACGAACGCGCTGCTGTTCGGCAGCCCGGCCATCAATGCGGGCGACGCTTCGGCTCCGCCTCAGGACCAGCGTGGCGTAAGCCGCGTGGGGGCCGCGGATATCGGGGCCTACGAGGCCGACCACAATACTTTTCTGGTAACCACCACGAACGACAGCGGCGCCGGCTCTCTGCGCCAGGCCATCATGGACTCCAACACGGCGCCGAGCCCGGGAACCAGCGTAGCCAACGACATTCAGTTCCAGATTCCCGGCACGGGCGTGCAGACCATTCAGCCAAGCTATGTCGGCGGCGGCGTTTCGCTGCCGGTCATCAGCGTCGGGGCCACGATTGACGGCTGGAGCCAGGGGGGGCCCCGCTACAATGGGCCGCCGCTCATCCAGATTGACGGCACCAACGCCCACGAGGCAACGCTGGGCTCGTTCGGTTTCAATATTCAAGCCAATAACACAACGGTGCGCGGTTTCGCCATCAATCGGTTTGCTACCGAATCCGGCGGCAACGGCTTCGGCATAGGCGTTTTCCAGTTTGGCAACGCGCCCAGCAACATCTGGATCTACGGCAACTACATCGGCACCGACCCAACAGGCATGATTGCCGAGCCCAACGGCCAGGGCGGCATTGCCGTCGGCTCCGGCCCGTTCAATGTGCTTATCGGCACCAATGCCGACGGCTTCAACGATGCCGCCGAACGGAATATCATCTCGGGCAATGGGCCCTTCGAAGGCGTGATCATCCAGGGCAACAACAACACGGTCGCCGGCAACTACATCGGTCTGGCGGCGGACGGCACACCACTCGGCAATCAAGCCTCCGGCATTGTGCTGGCAGGTAACAACAACGTCGTGGGCGGCACATCGGCCGCGGCGCGAAATATCATTTCCGCTAACACCACGGACGGCATCCTGGTGGAGGGCACCACGAACTCGGTCGTGGGAAACTACGTGGGCGTCGGTCCCGACGGCACGAGCGCCCGTGCCAATGGCAACGGGATTCACATCTTGAGCGCCGCCAACAATACCATCGGCGGCAATGTGCCCGCGTTGCGGAACGTTATCTCCGGCAACCTTGGTTGGGACATCCTGATGGACGGAGGCGCCCCGAGCAACCTGGTCGAAGGCAACTACATTGGCGTTTCGGCCGACGGCACCGCGGCGGTCGGAAGCATACTTCATGCCGCCGTCACTTTGAACGGCAACAACAACACCATCGGCGGCACCATCAGCGGGGCGGGCAACGTCATCGCCGCTCCGGGCGGCATCAACGTGGGCGTGAACGCCGGGGTCACCGGCACGCTCATTGCGGGCAACGACATCGGCACGAATGCGACCGGCACCGCGGCCCTCGGAGGGTTCGGAGTCTCCATTACGGACTCCGCCAATAACACAATTGGCGGCACCACGGCCCTGGCGCGCAACGTGATCTCCGGCAACGCCGGCGACGGGCTGTTGATCGCCACCTTCCCTGGCGGACCGGCCGCCAGCGGCAATTTGGTGGAAGGAAACTACATCGGCACGAACGCCGCCGGCACGGCCGCGCTCGCCAATGCCGCTGACGGAATCGATGTGTTTTCTAATAGCGGCGCACCGACAGTCGCATCGAATACCATCGGCGGCAGCGTGGCGGGCGCAGCCAATGTCATCTCCGGCAATAATGCCGACGGCGTCGCGCTTTCGGGAAACGGCACGCAAACCAATTTGCTGGCAGGAAATTTCATCGGCACGACGGCTGACGGGCTCGCGGTGTTGAGCAATAGCCAGTTTGGCGTGCATATCTTCGGCGGCGCCAATGGCAACGCGGTCGGCGACGGCAACGCCTTTTTGCCCCACGCCAACGTCATCTCCGGCAACAAGCTGGCCCAGATTGAAATGGACGGCGGCGGCACAACTCTGAACATCGTCGCCGGCAATTTCATTGGGCCCGATAAAACCGGCGCCGCTCCCTTGCCTCAAAAACTCGGCAACGGCGTCGTCATCACCGGCGGCGCTGACAAAAACTACATTGGCGCCGACGAATTCACGCAAACGGTTCAGCCATCGACGCGCCGCAATATCATCTCGGCAAATCAGTTCAATGGCATCGATATCAGCGGCTCCGCAACCACCGGCAATGTCGTTGGCGGCAACTACATTGGCCTCGACCTTGGCGGCGCCGTGACCCTGCCCAATGCCCTGGAGGGCGTGCTGATCGAGCAAGGCGCCAGCGGCAACCGCGTCGGCACCGACTCCAACGGCGTCGATGACAATGAAGAGGGCAACGTCATCTCGGGGAACAGCGACACGGGTGTATTGATCAGCGGCGCGGCCACCACCGCCAATCTCGTGGCCGGCAACTTGCTCGGCACCGATGCGACCGGCATGCTGAATCGCGGCAATATCTTCGACGGCATTACCATTTCGGGCGCCAGCAACAACACGATCGGCGGCACAGCCGCGGGCGCCGGCAACGTCGTCGGCGGCAACCAACAGGCCGGCATCGTTCTGGGTGGTCCGAACAATGTGGTTCAGGGAAACATCGTCGGCCTGAACAAAACGGCCAGCGCCCCGATCGGCAACGGCTTTAACGGCGCCGGCACAGGCATCGTCATTGACCACGGCGCCAATAACCTGGTTGGCGGCGCCGGCGCAGCGCGGAACATCGTCTCGGGCAATGCATTTGCCGGCATAGGCGCGCTCTTCGCCGACTCGACGGGAAACACGATCCTGGGCAATTGGGTTGGTTTGCTAGGCGACGGCGTGACGGCCGCGAGCAACGGTTTCGTGGGCATCGACCTCATAGCCGGCGCCAACAACAACACGATCGGCGGCAATGTCTCAAGCGGTAATGTAGTCGGCGTCGACATCGGCACGTCCAACAACCTCGTGCAGAGCAACCTTATCGGCACCAATGCCGCCGGCTCCTCAGCCGTTCCTAACACGCAGTATGGCGTCTTGCTCGACAGCGGCGCCGGCAATAACACCATTGGCGGAACCAACGCTCTGACACGCAATGTCATTTCCGGCAATACCCTGGACGGCGTGCACATTCAGGATGCCCCCACTGCAGGCAACCTGATCATAGGCAATTTCATCGGCACCAATCCCGCCGGCACCGCCCCGCTCGGCAGCCAGGCCAACGGCGTGTTTATCACCGGCGGGGCGCACGACAACCACATCGGGGCCCCGACTGCCGCTCCCGGCACCGGCGCCGGCAATGTCATTTCCGGCAACACCGGGAACGGCATCTGGCTCGACACAACGGCCGGCGATCACACGACGGTGCAAGGGAATATCATCGGCTTGTTTTCCGCGGGAACCACCCTCCTTGGCGGACAGACGAATGGCATCCTGATCAACTGGGGCTTTGGCCACTTGATCGGCGGCGTCGTCCCTGGCGCGGGCAATATCATTTCCGGCAATTCGAACGGCATTGTCCTGAGCACCAGTGGCAGCGCTTTCGGCACGATCATCCAGGGCAACTACATCGGCACCGACATCACCGGCACCCTGAAGAAAGGCAATATCAGTACGGGGGTCTCCATCGGCAATTCGCCCGGCACCCAGCTGGGCGGCGCCGCGCCCGGCGCCGGCAACGTCATCTCCGGCAACGCCGCTGCCGGCGTTACCATTGAGACCGGTCCCGGACTGTCCCTGGTGCAAGGAAACTTCATCGGCACCGACAAGAACGGCAATGCACCCATTCCGAATGCGATCGGCATTGTTGTCACAAGCAATGGCAACACAATTGGCGGCACACAGGCCGGAGCGGGCAATCTAATTAGCGGCAATATGAATGATGGCATTGAGATCAAGGGCGCATCAGCTTCGACCAATATCATCGCCGGCAATTTGATTGGCACGAACTCTACAGGTAGCACAGCCCTGCCGAACACGGACGGAGTCCACATCGAGCTTGGAGCGACCGCCAACACCATTGGCGGCTCATTGGCGGCCGCGCGCAACCTTATTTCTGGAAATGCCCACGACGGCGTGGAGATCTCCGATCCACAGACGAATCTGAACGTCGTTGCCGGCAACTTTATTGGCACCGATATCAACGGCTTCAAGGCGCTCGGCAACTCGAACAATGCCGTGGCAATCTTCAACGGCGCGCAATTCAACCGGATCGGCACGATTAGCAATCCGGCCGAACGCAACATCATTTCTGCCACGCTCACGTTCAACGGCGTGGCCATCCTTGGCAGCGGCACCAATTTCAATGTGCTTGCCGGCAACTACATCGGCACCGACGTGACGGGGACGGTGGCACTGCCCAACGCCGTGGACGGCATCATCGTTTCACAGGGCGCCCAGTTCAATCGCATCGGCGCCGACGGCAACCCGCTGACCGCTAGCGCGGAACGAAACATTATCTCCGGAAATGCCGTGGACGGAATCGCCATCGCAGATCCAGGGACCAATGCCAACATCGTGGGGGGCAACTTTATTGGGACCGATGCTTCGGGCGCCAAGGCGCTGGGCAATGCCAGAAATGCCGTCCTCATTTTCAACGGTGCCCAAGCCAACATCATCGGCAGCAACGGCGACCCCCAGATCGACGTTGCCCGGCGCAATGTAATTTCCGGCAACCTGTTCGATGGCGTCGACATTGCCGATCCCGGCACGAATCAGAACGTCGTCGCCGGGAACTATATTGGCGTCGATGTGACCGGCGCGGTTGCCCTCGGCAACAAGAACAACGCCGTCGCCATCTTCAACGGCGCCCAGTCGAATCGGATCGGGGTAAATGCTGCCGACCTGGACGTTGCCGCCGAACGCAATGTGATCTCCGCCACACACGCCTTCAACGGCGTGGCCATCTTCGGGGCCAACACCAACGCCAACGTTGTGGCCGGCAACTACATCGGCACAGATGCGCTCGGCACCACGGCTTTCGGCAATAAAAACGACGGTGTCTTTATCGGCTCCGGAGCCAGCAGTAACACCATCGGCGGCAACATAGCCGGAACAAGGAACGTCATTTCGGGCAACAGCCGGGACGGGATCGAGATCACCGGCAGCGGGACCAACAACAACTGGGTAGCCGGTAACTTCATCGGAACGAATGCAGGAGGGACGGCGGCAATTCTAACCTCTTATGTAGGCAGCGTTCATGGCGTGAACATCACCGCCGGCGCACAAGGTAACATCATCGGTACGAATAGCGACGGCGTCAACGACGCCGCAGAACGAAACGTTATCTCTGGCAACCCTGACTGGGGTGTAGTAATCAGCGATCCTGGGACGAGCGCGAACATCGTCGCCGGCAACTACATTGGTACGGATGTCTCGGGCACGGGAGCTATAGGTAACCACAGTGGCGTGCTTATTCAGGCAGGCGCGACAACCAACTCGATTGGCGGCAAAGTGGCGGGGTCGGGAAACGTCATTTCGGGAAACACCGTTGCTGGACTCACCATTGACTCGCCTAATGGCAACACGAGTGGAAACATCGTACAAGGTAACTTGATTGGTACAGATGTCACCGGTAGCGTTGCATTGAGCAACCTCTACGGAGTCGCCATCAGTGGAGCAGGCAACATAATCGGAGGGATTGCTGCGGGTTCCGCCGCGTCGGTGCCGGTCGGTGTCGGCAGTGTCGCGGGACTGTTCAACGCATACCCTGGAAACTTGATTTCAGGCAACGCCGGCAACGGCATTCAGATTGGCGGCAGCCAGGCAACTGGAAATGTGGTCGAAGGGAACTTCATCGGCACTAACTTGAACGGCAACGCGGTCTTGGCCAATAGCGGTAATGGAGTGTTGATATCCAGCGGCGCGAGCAATAACACCATCGGCGGCTCAGCGACGGGCGCGGGCAACCTCATTTCCGGAAATACCCATGACGGCGTGGAACTCACCGGCAATAGCAATGTCGCGGAGGGCAACTACATCGGCACCGACGAGAGCGGCAACACCCTCATCCGCGGCACGGTTGCCTGGTACAAGGGCGAGGGCAATGCCAATGACGCCCTCGGCAACAACAACGGGACTATTCACGGCGGCGTGACGTTTGTCCCCGGCGAAGTCGGTCAGGCATTTAACTTCGACGGCACGAGCGGCACCGTGCAGGTCGCCAACGCAGGCGCGTTCGAACCCGCCTATGGCGTTACGCTCGAAGCATGGGTGAAGTCCACCAGCGCCCAGGTCCAGCCGTTCCAATACATCCTCGCCAAGGGCGCCGATAGCACTTTTGCCGCGTCCTACGCGCTTTACACGGGCCTCGGCGGCGGTCTGGACTTCTACGTGTACGACGGCAGCCACACCCTCGCTGGTATCGTCCATGCGCCCGCTGTGGGAGCCGCAATATGGGACGGCAACTGGCACCATGTCGCCGGCACCTACGATGGCGCCGCCGTTCGCCTGTACGTCGATGGCGCACAGATCGGCTCCGGCACGCCCGCCACTTTCCGCATCGGCTACAATCTCTCGACGAGCAACGACCTGTTCATCGGCGGCTACAAGGGCCCCGCCACCTTTCTTTTCAACGGTTCGGTGGATGAACCAGCCATTTATAACCGCACCTTGACCGCCGCCGAAATCAGCCAAATCTTCAAAGCGGGCAGCGCCGGCAAGCCCAACGTGCTGGGCAATCGAGGCAACGGCGTATTGATCACCGGGGGCGCGCAGAACAACACTGTCGGCGGCACAGTCGCCGGGGCTCGCAATGTCATTTCCGGCCAATTCAATTCCGTTATGGCGGGCGTCAAGATCGGCGCGGACAACGACACCACGACGACGGGCAATTTCGTCGCTGGCAATTACATCGGCACCGACGCCTCCGGCACCCGGGCCGAGGGTAGTTTTTACGGTGTCTGGGTGGAAGCGCCGAACAACACGGTCGGCGGCACCACCACGCTGGCGCGAAATCTGATCTCCGGAAATGTCCAGACGGGCGTGCTTATCGACGGGACCACGACCACTCCCGTCACCGGCAACCTGGTGGAGGGCAACTTCATTGGCACGGATCCCAGCGGGACGACCGCCGTCGGAAATGACATCGGCGTTGAAACCGCAATGTCGTCAAACAACACGGTCGGCGGTCTCACGGCTACTCCGGGTACGGGCGCGGGCAATGTCATCTCGGGAAATACAGGGCCACTCTACGGGGCCGCCTTGTACGTTACGGGTTCCGGCGATTCCTTTGCAGGCAATTTGCTCGGTACCAACGCTGCTGGGAACGCCGCCGTTGGAAACGCCTTCGGCGCCCTTGTGTACGGCGCCAACAATACGATTGGAGGTCTGAGCACTCAGGCCCGCAACATTGTGAGCGGCAACGTCAACGGCTTCGATTTTCCACGAATATCGACGGCCACCGGTAACGTCGTCGCCAACAACTACATTGGCACGACTCTGGCCGGCGACAAGGCGTTGGGCAATACGTCCGTTGACATCGCCCTCAATGCATCGGGCAACACCATCGGCCTACCGGGCGCCGGCAATGTTATTTCCGGCAGCGGCAGCAACGGCAGCCTCTATGCCGTGTATGGCGGCGGTGATCACACCTTGTTTCAGGGCAATTACGTCGGCCTTAATGCCGCAGGGACTGCGGCTCTGCCCGGCGGCGCCGCTGTGCTCCTTCAGAGCTCCGGCAGCGTGACGATCGGCGGGACCGCGGCCGGAGCAGGCAACGTCTTCGCCGGAGGCGGCACGGATAACGGGTCGGGCGGCGTTGTGCCCGGCACATCGACGGCGTCAGTGGAGTTGTTAGACAACAACCACGCTCTCGTTCAAGGCAATCTCTTCGGCACGGATGCAACCGGCGCCGTCGGCCTCGGCGGCGACGGCGACCTTGCTCTCGTGGAAACCAGCAGCAGCACGATCGGCGGCACCGCCGCCGGCGCGGCCAATGTGATCAGCAGCAGCCGCTATTACGGACTCGACCTCGGCGGTTTCCAGACAACCGGCAATCTGATCCAGGGCAACAAGATCGGCACCAACCTGGCCGGCTCGGCGGCGCTTCCCAACGGCCAGTACGGCATCTATGTGAATGAAGAGGCCAGCGGCAATACCATCGACCGCAACTTGATAAGCGGCAACGTCAGCCACGGCGTGTTCATCGACGGCACGACCCAAAGCGCGCCCGACGGCAACGTCGTCTGGTTCAAGGCCGACGGCGATGCGTCGAACGCCGGTAACTTTTTCGCAGGTCTTGTCGCCACTATCAACGGCGGCGTAACTTTCGGCCCGGGCAAGTCGGGGCAGGCGTTTCAGTTCCACAACAACCCCGCCGAATCGGTCGTCGTGGCAGACTCGAATCAGTATCTCAGAGCCACCGCCGTGAGCATCGAGGCCTGGATTAACCTGAACAGCATTCCGGCGACGTCAAACACCCCGGGCTACGCCATCGCCGACTACGCCACGACAGGCGGCTCGGAGAACTACGGTCTCTACGTCGACAATTCCGGCGGCACTCCGGGCCTGGTGTTCGAGTGGTTCACTGCGAGTGGTTTCACGGATTTGTTGGTCCCGGTCCCTGGGCTGACGTTGGGAGTTTATCATCACGTGGCCGCCACGGCGGATGGCTCCCAGGTCAATTTCTACCTCGATGGTGCACTCGTTGGCACAAAGCCGATGGCAAGTCCCCTGACACCGACGGCCGGCAGCTTGCAAATCGGCGCGGCCGCGCCTTTCGCCAATGCCTTCGACGGCCGCATCGATGATCTGGCTGTCTACAACCGCGCTCTCACCGCTGCCGAAATCCAGCGGATCTTCAACGCCGGCGGCGGCAGCAAGGACGGCAGCCAGACATCGAGCAACATTTTGACCGGCAACCTGATCGGCACCAACGCCGCCGGCAACGCCATCCTTGCCAACGGCGCGGACGGCGTGTTCATCAACAGTTCCTTCAACAACACGATCGGCGGCGCTACCGCAGCCGCGCGAAACATCATCAGCGGCAATACCAGCAACGGCGTAGACATAGCCGGTCTGTACGCGACCGGCAACATACTTGCAGGCAACTACATCGGCACCGACCAGAGCGGGCAAAAACCGCTCGGCAATGCCTCGCGCGGCATCTTGGTCCAGAGTCCTGCCGCAAACAACACTGTTGGCGGGCCGACCGCCGCCAGCCGAAATGTGATCAGCGGCAATCACAGCAGCGGCGTGCTTTTGACGGGCCCATCGAACACGGTCGAGAACAACTATGTCGGCACGGATGCAACCGGTCTCCTGGCGCTGGGCAATGTCGGCAGCGTCAATAACGGCGCGATCACGGTCCAGAACGACGGTAATGCCGTTCTCGACAACCTGGTAGCCGGCAACACCGGCGTTGGTATCCTGTTTTACAATGCCACCACTGGCCTTTCGAACGTTCTCGGCAGCCCGATCAAGGGTAATACGATCGGCTTGGGTGCCGACGGCAGCACCGCGCTCGGCAACGGCAATTATGGCATCTATCTCGCCCTCAACTCCCGGAACGTGACCATCGGCGGCAATACCGCAGCCGACCGCAACGTCATATCGGCCAGCGGCGGCTTCGGTATCTTGACGGACGCCGGCGCTACCGGGCTCGTCATCCAGGGCAATTATGTCGGCACCGATGCCACCGGCAGCCTGGCCCGGCCCAACCCCGCCGGCATTTATCTCACCGATGCCAACACCATAGTTCGGAATAATTTGATCTCGGGCAATGGCGACCCGAACACGGGCAACGGCAGCGACCTCGCCATTGTCAGCACCGCTACCGGAGCGATCGTTCAGGGCAACATTATCGGCCTCAATGCTACCGGCACGACGGCGTTGGGCAGTTTTGGCATCGGCGTCGATCTCGCCGGCGCCTCCGGCGCCCTCATCGGTGGCGCTAGCGCCGCCTTGCGCAACGTTATCTCCGCCAATAACCATTACGGCGTGCTCCTGGAGCAGGGAAGCACAGCCAACCTGATCCAGGGCAACTATATCGGTACCGACGCCGCCGGCACGACGGCTTTTGGCAACCTGGGCAATGGCATCGGCATTGTCGGCGGTTCCACCGGTAATACCATCGGAGGCGCAGCGGCCGGCGCCGGCAACGTCATCTCCGGCAACAACGCTGCCGGCATTTTCATCACCGACCCGGGCACGAGCAACAACTGGATCGCCGGCAACCTCATCGGCACCGACAAGACGGGTACCGTCAAGATCGGCGGCAACAACGGCGGCGGCGTGGTCATTCGCAACGGCGCCGCTAACAATCTGATCGGCGTCGACATCACCTCGGCCAATCCGTCGGCCGGCCGCAACGTCATCTCCGGCAATAACCGCGATGGCATCAGCATCTTCGACGTTGGCACCAACAACAACCACGTGGCCGGCAACTTTATCGGCGTCGACGCCACCGGCGAAACGGCCATGGGCAATCTGCTGAGCGGCGTAGCCATCGACCTGGGCGCCAGCAGCAACGTGGTCGGCTCGCTGACAGGCAACTCCCTCGAGCGCAACGTTATTGCCGCTGGCACCTGGGGCGTTTACGTGCGCGGTCATTTCAACACGATCGCCGGAAATTACATCGGTACCGACGCTAATGGCGGCACGGCTTTCGGCAACGGCAAGGGCGTGCTGATCCTGGATTCGCAGAACACCGTCGGCGGTACGGTCGCCGGCGCCGGCAACGTCATCAGCGGCAATACGGGCAATGGCCTCGAAATCGGCGGAGCCGCTGCGAGCGCCAATTCTGTGACCGGCAACATCATCGGCATGGATAAAAGCGGCGCTGTGGTAGTGCCTAATGGAACGTCGGCCTTCACGTTCGCGGGAGTACACATTATTAACGCGCTTGCCAACACGATCGGCGGCACGGCGCCGGGCGCGGGCAATCTTATCTCGGGCAATCATATTTACGGGGTGCACATCGAGGGTGTCGGCAGCACGCTCAACGTCGTCGCAGGCAATGAGATTGGCACCGATCGCAGCGGGACCCATGCGTTTGCCAACCTGAGCGACGGCATTCTGCTTGATGCCGGCGCTTCCAGCAATAGTATTGGCGGCGCTGCCGCCGGCGCGCGCAACCTTATCTCAGGGAACGGCGGACGTGGCATTACCATCAACAGTGCTACCAGCAGCAGCAATGTGATTGCCGGCAATTACATTGGCACGAACGCCGCCGGCACCGCCGCCCTCGGCAATGCTATTCAGGGCATCGTTCTCGATGCTACGTCCGCCAACACTATCGGCGGATCGGTGCCTGGCGCAGGCAATGTCATTTCCGGGAGCGGAAACGACGGCGTAGATTTGAACGACAATACGCACAATGATGTGATCCAGGGGAACATTATCGGTCTGAACGCGTCCGGCACAGCGGCGCTCCCCAACGGACAGTATGGCCTTGCGCTGTTCGGTTCCCAAAACGATCTGATTGGCACGAACGCGGACGGTGTCAACGACACGCTGGAGAGAAACCTCATCTCCGGCAATGCCAACGCCGGTATCCTTCTCGCAGGCTCCGGCAATTTGGTAGCCGGCAATTATCTTGGGACGGATACCACGGGCACGCTGGCCATCGGCAACGGCAACGGCGGGATTTACATGGCCGGCGCGGTGAATAACACCGTGGGCGGCACGGTGATGGCGGCTCGCAATCTGATTTCCGGGAACAGCGCTTCCTGGGGCGTGCTCATCAACTATGGTTCCAGCTCCGGCAATCTCGTCGAGGGAAATTTCATCGGCACCAATGTTAGCGGCACCGGCGCGCTCGGAAATTACTACGGCGTCAATATCGCGGGCGGCGTCAATAACACCATCGGCGGCACGGCGACCGGCGCTGCAAACATCATCGCCTTCAACAGCCACGCGGGCGTGCTGGTAACAACTTCACCCATTATTGGCCCGGGAGGAACCGGCAATGCCATCCGCGGCAATTCCATTTATGCTAACGGCGCCCTGGGCATCGACCTGGGCGGCAGCGGCACGCCGGTGCTGAATGATTCCCAGGGACATGTGGGTCCCAACAACTTCCAGGACTTCCCCGTCCTAACTTCTGCAATTCCAAGCAGCATGGGCGAAGTCATCGGCACCATGACCGGTACGGCCAATGCGAGCTACACGATCGACTTCTATGCCAATACCGCCAAGGATCCGTCCGGCTACGGCCAGGGCCAGCGCTACCTGGGCTTCGCCACGGTCGTGCTGAGCGCCGGCGGCACGGCCAGCTTTGATCTCCACCTCAATGCCGCCATCAACTCCACCGACTTCATCACCGCCACGGCCACCGATGCCGCGGGCAATACCTCGGAGTTCGGCCTCGACGTCCAGCCGTCCCCCGGCACGCCGCCCGCTGTCAGCATCAATGGCCCCGCAACGGTGCTCGATACCGTCAACACGCCGCTCAACCTGACCGCTGCCGTAACCGACAATGTCCCCGGCGATATTCCGACTCTGCTGTGGTCCACCACATTGAACGGCCAGCCTTTTGCCTTCCCGGCTACAACGGTCACCAACGAGCCGGTGTTCAATTTCATCCCACCGGTTGTGGGCACTTACCTGGTGACCCTCACGGTGGACGATCACCACGGCGGCGTCACCTCGGCCTCGGTCACCGTTCTGGTGGGCCTGGTCAACCCGGTGGTGCAGATCCAGGGTATACCGATCAGCGCGGTCGTCGCGCAACCCATCCCGATGCTCACGGCCCAGGCCAGCGAACCGGCCTCGGCCGTGGCCGCCGGCAAGGTGTCCACGAATCCGAGCTTCAGCTACTCCTGGAGCGTTATCAAGGACCGCCAGCCTGTCGCCCTCGATGTCGGCACCATTACCAACCAGCAGACCTTCAGCTTCGCGCCCAAGACCATCGGTGTCTACGAGGTGCAGGTGCTGGTCACCGATAGCAACAACGGCATCGGCTTTTCGAGCGCCTACATTGTCATCATCAACGGCAATCCCGGAGCGAAGATCCTGGTCGGCCCGGGCACCAGCAATGTTCCCGAGGGAACCAAAATTCACCTCGGCAATCAGGTTACCGACCTGTCGCTGGCCGGGCCGTTCCAGTATCACTGGACGGTGCTGAAGGACGGCAACCCGTTCATCGACACGGGCAACATCGCCGCGAACAATTACACGTTTGTCGCGCCGGAAGAGGGGACCTATGTCGCCGGCCTGACGGTTACGGACAGTCAAAATCGCACCGGCACCGCGGCGCCGACGGTCATTTCCGTCGTGGAAGCGACGCCGACCTTGACCATAACTGCTCCCGGTAATATCCCGCCGCCCACGTCGGTGAGCGCCGGCACTGCCGTCACGTTGAACGGCGCCGCCGCCGACAGCGGCTCGGCCGATGTCTACCCGTTGAGCTGGTCGGTATCCTCGCTCAACGGTGTCGCCAACCCGACGTCGGGCACGGGTGCGTCATTCAAGTTCACGCCGACGACAGCCGGGCAGTACATGGTTACCCTGTCCACCGTTGAAGACGGCATCACCACCTCCAACAGTATCCTGATCAATGCCACCCAGGTCGTGCGCACGCTGCAGCCACCCACGACAGCGAATGCCACGGAAGGACAGGCCACGCAGGTCACCGTCAACGTCGCCAGTCCACCAGCGGGCGTGACGTTTGCCTTCTCCTGGAAGGTTCAGTTCGGCAATAACCTGGTGACCGGCACGAGCGTCGATGCCACTTCACAATCCACCTTCACCTTTGCCAACCCCGCCGCCGCCGGCGCCTACAACCTCACGGTGACCGCCACCGGTTCGGACGGCAGCACGGCTTCGCTGACCACGAAGTTTGTGGTTGCCAATGCTCCGCCGACAGTGACGATCAACGTGCCCAGCGGCGCCTTCGTCGAAGGCAACGCGATTAACTTGACCAGCACCGTGACCGATCCAGGCAACGCGCCGGGCACGGCCAGCGACATTGCCGGTTACGCCTGGACCGTAACCGGGCCGGATGGCTTCAGCCAGAGTGGCGGCGGCACTACCCTGAGCTTCACCCCCAACGAGGTGACCAGCGCAGCCACGCCGTACACGGTTACACTCAAGGTCACCGATGCCGAGGGCGCTGCCACGACCGCCACGCAGAGCATTCAGGTCGCTCACGTGCAACCGGTGCCGACGATACAAACCACGAGCAAGACGCAGGTTGTGGGCGGCGCGGTCACGACCATCGGTCTGATCGTCAACGTGCCCGATCCCGGCAACGACGATGTCTTCACGTTCACGATCACGGCCACGGGCGCGACTGCTTCCACGAGCGGCGGCACAGGCGGCAACCAGCCAGGATTCCAGAACAACCAGTTCGGCTTCACCCTCTCCAACGTCACTGCCAGCATCAACGTGACGGTCACGGTGACCGACGACGAGGGGGGCAATCAGTCCGCCAGCTTGCCCATCACGGTGGCGGCGCCGAACACGAGCCAGGCCATTACTGTCCCCGCGAACGCCACCGAAGTTCTGGCTTTCGCCCTCGGCAACGACATACTCGACGCTAGCTCGCTGGGCACCGGCACCAAAGTCGTCTTTAGCGCCGTGGGTACGCATAACACGTTCAAAGGCGGGGCCGGCGTCAATATCTTCCAGGGCGATTCCGGCTCGAACATGATGATCGGCGGCTCTGGCTCCAACATGTTCTTCGGCACCAACCTCGATACGCTCCAGGGCGGCACGGGCTCGAACCTGTTCAGTCCACTGCCTGCCGGCATCAGCAGCGGCGACCCGGGCCCGACCTTCGGCAACGACACGCTCCTGGGCGGCGGTAGCGCCAGCGCCATTACCGTTCTGGCCGGCCCCAATCCTAATAACGCCCTGAGTTTCGCGATGATGCCCGTCGGCGTCACCGTCGATCTCAACAAATCCGGCTCCGTCGCCAATCCGCTCGCGCAGACCCTCGACGCCGGCCAGGATCAACTGTTCCTGGGAGGCAATATCCAGGTGTTGATGGGCAGCGGGCAGGCCGATCAACTGTTTGCGGCGCCCAACAGCAGCGTGTTCGGCGGCGGCGGCAACGACACCCTGCAAGCGCTGAATATTTCTAACGCCGGCCTGTTCGGCGGCGGCGGCAACGCCTCGCTGGGCGCCACCAACAGCACGAGCATCACACTCTTCGGTGGTTCCGGCAACTCAACGCTGTCTTCCAGCGGCGGCACCAGCATCAGCCTCTTTGGCGGCGGCGGCAACGACCTGCTCACCAGCACGGGCGGGACCAGCATCACCCTTTTCGGCGGCGGGGGCAGCACTACGCTCTCTGCCACCGGCGGCTCGAGTGTCAGTCTGTTCGGCGGCGCCGGCAGTTCTACGCTGTCGTCCAGCGGCGGCACCAGCGTCACGCTCTTTGGCGGTGGCGGCAACGACCTGCTCACCTCCACGGGCGGGACCAGCATCACCCTGTTCGGTGGCTCGGGCAATACCACGCTGTCCGCTACCGGCGGCTCCAGCGTCAGTCTCTTCGGCGGCTCCGGCAATAGCACATTGTCCTCGAGCGGCGGCACCAGCATTACCCTCTTTGGCGGCGCCGGCAACGATTCGCTGTCGCAAACCGGCGGCACCAGCGTCACCCTCTTTGGCGGCGGCGGGGGCAATTCGACGCTTTCTTCGAGCGGCGGCTCCAGCATCACTCTCTTCGGCGGCTCAGGCAATAGCACCCTGTCCGCTACGGGCGGCACCAGCGTCAGTTTGTTTGGCGGTGCCGGCAACGCGACCCTGTCCTCCAGCGGCGGCACGAGCATCACGCTCTTTGGCGGCGCCGGCAACAGCACCCTGTCGTCCACGGGCGGCACCAGTGTCTCGTTGTTCGGCGGTTTGGGAAGTAATGTCCTCAGTTCCACGGACGGCACCAGCATCCTCCTCTTTGGCGGCACCGGCAATTCCACCCTGTCCTCGAGCGGCGGCACGACCATCACCCTCTTTGGCGGCGGCGCCAACGACACCCTCAGCGCCACGGGCGGCACCAGCATCACTCTGTTCGGTGGCGGCGGCAACGACTTGCTGACGACTACGGGCGGCACCAGTGTCACGCTGTTCGGCGGCGGCGGCAACTCCACGTTGACTTCGAGCGGCGGCACCAGTATCTCGCTGTTCGGCGGCACCGGCACGGATTCTTTGAGCGCCACCGGCGGCACCAGCGTTTCGCTGTTCGGTGGTTCTGGTAATTCGACGCTCTCTTCGAGTGGCGGCACCACCATCACGCTTTTTGGCGGCGGCGGCAATGACACACTTAGCTCGACCGGCGGCACGAGTATTACCCTCTTCGGGGGCGCCGGCAGCGATTCCCTGTCCCAAACGGGCGGCACCAGCGTTACTCTCTTCGGCGGCGGCGGCAGTTCCACGCTGACTTCGAGCGGCGGCAGCAGCATTTCCTTGTTCGGCGGCAGTGGCAACGCTTCCTTGAGCGCCACCGGCGGCACCAGCGTCACCCTCTTCGGCGGCGGCGGCAACTCCACACTTTCCTCCAGCGGCGGCACCACCATCACCTTGTTCGGCGGGTCCGGCAGTGACACCCTGTCGCAGACGGGCGGCACCAGCATCACCCTCTTCGGCGGCTCCGGCAATAACGATTCCATTACTTCCACCGGCGGCACCAGCATCACCCTGTTCGGCGGCTCGGGGACCGGCGACAGCCTGCGCTCCAGCAACGATACCAGCGTCACGCTCTTCGGCGGCTCGGGCGGCGCCGATTCCTTGAGTGCGAGCGGCGGCACGAGCATCACGCTCTTCGGTGGTTCCGGCAATCAAGACAGCCTCTCGTCCACGGGCGGCACCAGTGTCACCCTCTTCGGCGGCACCGGCAATCAGGACTCGCTCTCCTCCAGTGGCGGCACCAGCGTTACGCTCTTCGGCGGCCAGGGCACCGGCGATACTCTGAGCACCACCGGCGGCGCCACCATTACGCTCTTCGGCGGCTCCGGCAGCAATGATTCGCTCAGCTCCAGCGGCGGCACCAGCATCACGCTCTATGGCGGCTCCGGAGGCCATGACGTTGTCTCCTCCACGGATGGCTCCAGCATCACCCTCTTCGGCGGCCTGGGGAGCAATGATTCGCTGTCATCCAGCGGCGGCACCAGCATCTCTCTGTTCGGGGGCTCCGGCAATCCCACCGTCACTTCCAGCAACGGCACCAGCATCACCCTCTTCGGCGGCTCCAATAATGACACGCTGTCTGCCACCGGCGGCACCAGCATCACGCTCTTCGGCGGCGCCGGCAATAACGATTCCCTGTCCTCCAGCGGCGGCACCAGCATCACTCTCTATGGCGGCTCCGGCAGCGCCTCGCTGGTTTCCAGCGGCGGCAGCACCATCACCCTGTTCGGGGGCGGCTCGAACAGCGACACGCTTTCTTCGATCAACGGCCTCAGCATCACGCTCTTCGGCGGCGCCGGCAACAACGATTCCCTGTCCTCCAGCGGCGGCACCAGTGTCACGCTCTTCGGCGGCGCGGGCGCCGGCGACACGCTCACCTCGACCGGCGGCACCACCATCTCCCTCTTCGGCGGCTCGGGCAGTGACACGCTCAGCGCCACGGGCGGCACCAGCGTCACGCTCTTCTCCGGCACCGGCAGCGACTCCCTCTCGACCAGCGGCGGCACCAGCGTCTCCCTGTTCGGCGGCAGCGGCGACGACACGCTGACTTCATCCAGCGGCGCGGCCGTGGGCCAGTTCGGCGAGGACGGCAATAACCTCTACAACGTTTTTGCCACCGCCGCCAATCCGATTAACGTCGTGCTCAATGATTTGAATACTTTCGGCGCGGATCTCGGCCTGATCGACGGCCAGACCAACGGCACGAACACCATCGCCTTCCCCGGGGTCGCCAATGGCATCACGCTGAACTTGAGCATCACGTCGACCGGCTCCTCGCAAACCCTGACGTCGCAGTCGGTGACCTCCTACATCACGCTGTCGCTGGTCGGGCTCTTCCAGGGCGTGATCGGCACGCCGTTCGCCGACAGCATCACCGGCAACTCCGCGAACGACTCCATCGTGGGCGGCGGCGGCAACGATACCTTGACCGCCGGCTCGGGCAACACGACGTTGGTGGCCGGCTCCGGTAATGTGTCGCTGGTGGGCGGCGCCGGCAACGACACCTTCCAGTTTGCCGGCAACAGCTTCGGCAGCGACGTCGTCAACCAACCCACACCGCTGCCGGCCGTGTTGCCTAACCACGCCCTCGACTTCTCGAAAACGAGCGGCCCGATCAACATCAATATCGCTTCCGCTGCCCAGCAGACCGCCTTTGCCAGCCCGCCCGCCGGGACAGCACTGAATTTGACGCTGAACTCCCCGCAGACGATCACCACGGTCATCGGCAGCCCGAGCGGCAACGATACCATCACCGGCAACACCCGCAACGACAGTGTCTACCCGGGCGGCGGCAACGACAGCCTCGTGGGCGGCGGCGGCAACGATACCTATTTCTTCGGGCCCAAGGTGGGCAACGACACCGTCAACGCCGGCGCCAGCAAGGACATGCTCAACTACCAGGCCGCGTTAGAGCCTCTCACGATCGATTTGAACAAGACCACCCAAACCATCATGCAGGACCCCGCGACGCTGACCCTGACCAACCCCAACGCCGTCACGGGGGTCGTGGGCACGCCTTACCCCGACACGATCACCGGCAACAACAATAATCTCAGGCTCATCGGCGGCGGCGGCGAGGACAGCATCACCAGCGGCAACGGCAACGACCTGATCGAGAGCAATATCATTCAAGTCGTGCTGCTCGATTTCGATTCCCAGACGCTGCCGCAGCGGGGCGATCACATTTACACGGCCGCCGAGCGCAGCGCCATCCTGGGGACCTTGCAGAGCGACTATGCCGCCTTCAATTACACGTTCACGTTAGACCCCGTGCAGGCGCAGCAGCTTACCCAGCCCACCGGCGGCCAGTACATGACGCTGTTCTTCAATAAGCCCCCGTCCGGCGGCAAGTCGGATAACCTGGACTGGCGGCACCTGACCCTGGGCGCCACGGCGTCCATCGACGTCAACCCGCTCATCGGCACCGGCGGCAACGAGGTCACCCCAACCTTGCTGGGAGCCAACAACCAGGCCATCGATACCTATGTTACGCTGTCGGCCGAAATCGCCGCCCACGAGCTGGGGCACCTGTCGGCCGGCTTGCGTCACGGTGACGCCTTCGGCCCGATCGGCACGGGTATGTACGCGGGCATTGACACTTCCAAGCTTTATCCTCAGCTTACGGCTCCGCTTGCCGCCACGAATGCCCCCGAGACCCCCGAACATATCATGTCCTCTCCCGATTCCACGGGAGTAACGCTGACGCAATCGGCGTCCGGCACCTTCTTCGGCGAGCGCGAGGACATCAAGCTGGCTTTCGTGGACACCGGCACGACGATCAATTCCTCATCGCTGGCCCACAACTCGTTGGCCACGGCCCAGGCGCTAGGGGTCTTGCCCGGCCTGTTCGTGCCAAACACCATTATGAACCCCAGTGATCGGGATTACGGCAAGACGCTCGCCGTCCGGGCCATCGACGTGGTCGGCGCCCTGGTGCCGAACCCGAACGATCCGCAGCACCGCGCCACCGACGACTATTACTCGTTCACCGGCAACGCCGGCGACATCGTCAACATCCAGGCCATTTCCAGCGCCTTGACGCGCAACACCAAGCCGATTGACACCGTCGTGTATCTCTTTGATAGTAACGGCGCCTTGCTGACGTACAGCGACGATGAATTCGAGACCAAGGATTCCTGGATCGTGGATTACCAGTTGCCGGGAACGCTCGGCACCAGCAGCACTTATTACGTGAAGGTCGATTCGTACACGCCCGACGGCATCGTCGATTTCAACGTCGGCAACTACGACCTGTTCATGTACAGTTTCACCGTGCCGACGGCCTCGACCACCAGCCTGGGCAGCGGCGACACCATTGTGGCCGGCAGCGGCATGGATACCATCATCGCCAGCTCGGGCAATGATGTGGTCCAGTTCCCGTCGGGGATGCACGCGCCTGCGCTTACCCTCGGGACCATCACGGGGCCTGCCGTCACCCTCCCGAACCAATCCATTACCTTGTCCGACACGCTTACCTTCTTCCCGACCAATAAGAGGCACACGGCCGTTTTCAACTGGGGGGACGGCACCTCCGCCGGCCTGGTGGCGGAAAGCAATGGCCTCGGCACGGTGACCGGCATCCATACCTACACGGTGCCAGGCGTTTACCTGGTTTCCTTAACCGTCACGCAATCGGATAACAGCAGCATCTCCGCGACTACGAATTTCGTCGTCACGGTCGGCGACTCCGTTTACGTGCTCTCACCCACGGCCAGCGGCGCCCTCACGATTTCCGGCACCTCCAGCATCAAGATCCTCGGCCCTGTGGATGTCGATTCCAAATCGTCCTCTGCGATTCTGGCCACGGGCAGTGCCAGCATCACGGCACAGCAAATCAACGTGGTGGGCGGCGTAAGCGAATCCAGCACAGCGACCTTGAGTCCCGCACCCCACACGTCGGCGGCTGCGGTCGCCGATCCGCTCGCCGGCTTGCCTGGACCAGTGGCCGGCGCCTCCCTGGGGTCGGTGAACCTGACCAATAGCAACAAGCTCACCATCAACCCGGGAACCTACAGCCAGATCAGTGTCTCCGGCATGGCCGTATTGACCATGAATCCCGGCATCTACGTGATCGAGGGCGGCGGCTTCACGGTCAGCAACGGCGGCAGCGTCAGCGGCAACGGCGTGCTCATCTTCAACGCCGGCAGCAACTATCCGAATTCCGGCACGACCGGGGCAACCTTCGGCGGCATCACCCTGAGCGGCGCGGGCACGTTCAACGTGACCGCGGCCAGCAGCGGCGCCTATGCCGGCGTGGTCATCTACCAGGCCCGCAACAACACCCGCGCCCTGTCCATCGGCAACAGCGCCATGGCCGGCATCAGGGGGATTGTCTACGCCCCCTATGCCTTGCTCACCTTGAGCGGCAGCTCCACGACCAAGGCCTCCCTGGTCGTCGGCACGCTGAACCTGAGCGGCAGTGTCGCGCTCACGCAGATGGCCCAGGGCAGCGACGGCGGCGATATCGCGACCATTGCCGACACCTTGCTGGCCGGCAACCTGAACGTCTACGTCGATCCCAGCAGCTCCTTCAGCGCGGACCAGTTGGCGCGCATCCAGGACGTGATCAACACGTGGGACGCCCTGCTGGCCCCCTACAACGTGGTCATCGCCGAGGTGAGTGATCCGACGCAGGCCAACCTGGTCCTGGATGCCGCCACGACCAGTCCTTGCGGCGGCATGGCCCAGGGCGTGCTCGGCTGCTTCGACCCAGCCAACTCGGTCATCACCATCATTCAAGGCTGGAACTGGTACACGGGCGCCGATCCAACTCAGATCGGCACGGCTCAGTACGACTTCTCGACCACCGTCACCCACGAGTTCGGCCACGCCTTGGGCCTGGGCGGCGTCACTGATCCCAACTCGCCCATGAATGAGACCTTACCGACAGGCGTGGCTCACAGATCGGTGAGTAAACAGGATCTCAATATCCCCGACGCCCCCCTGGGCGTGGACCCGCTGACTGCGACGGGCTTCCAGACGCAAACGCCGGCGAGCAACGCTGAGCCTGCCCAGCAAATGCCAGTCAAGCAGACCGGGCGCCCGCCCAGCGCAATTCCGCCCGTCGAACTGCTGGTTCGACTCGCACAGCCGGCCATGCTGCAACAACCGGCAGCGCCAGTTCCAACTAGCGCAGAGACCGCGTTCTTCACTTCGGCGAACCTGCAAATCATGGGAAGTTCTTCCGTCCCGAGGACAGCCGTTACGGAATTGTTCGTCGGTCTCCCCTATGATTCCGGCGACGGCGAACCGGAGGATCGTGCGGCGTGGGACGACTTCTGGCTGGACTTCGGTGACGACTCTTCCACCGTTGCCCCCGTCCCGAAGTTCGATGGGACCACGCGGACAACATCGGGCCATTCGCCACCCGCGCCCGAAGCCGATGCGTATCAGGAAATCGATGACGGCAAGGATAGCATCGAATCCGCCTCTACCGGGCTGGTTGATGAAGGTGGCTGGCTTGAATACATGCTCGCCAACGGCGGCACAGCCAATCAAACCGCCAGCGATCAATACTTTGCGGATCTTGGCTGCGATTCCCCGGAAGACGGGAGTTCCGGCGACGACGTGGATGGGGACTAAGAATTATGGCGGAGTACTTTATTTGGCGTGGTTCACATCCACAATTATGGCGCGGTACTTCTAACGGCTTGGTGCCAGGGGCACGCCGAACTTGACATAGCGCCAGTTCTTCAGAAACTTCAGCAGGTCGGCCATCTCCTGAACATTGATGGATTTCTCAACTCCCTCCGGCATAAGCGATACGCCGGTCGATTGGATTTCCTCGATGTCCTGCCGCAGGATCACGTCGGTCTGATTTTCTGCGCGCTTGAGGGTCAGGCTGGAGCCGGTCTCGCTGGCGATGATGCCGGTGAGGAGCTTGCCGCTTTTGGTGGTGACGGTGTAGTTGACGTAGTTGCTGTCGATGGCGGCGTTGGGGTCGAGGATGTCGTTGAGCACGGCCGCGGGCGTTTTGCCGAGCGTGTCGCTGATGTCGGGGCCGACCTGGACGCCGATGCCGGCAACACGGTGGCAGGTGGCGCAATTTTTTTGAAAGACAACGCGGCCGCGCTCGACGTCGCCGGGAAGCTCCAGGGCCGCTCGATAGCGCGCCAGCACCTGTTTGCGATCGGCCGGGAGAGCGTCCTTGAGAAGCCCGGCGGCGCGGGCGCGGATTTCCGGCCGGCTGTGCTTGACGAGCTGCCGGACGCGCTGCGGGTCGATGTCGCGCGGCCTGACACGGCCGGCTTGCACTTCATCGAGAAAGGCAAGCATGCGCTCGGGCTGACGGAACATGGCTTCGGTGACTTCGCGGCGCAGGGCAGGGGAGTAGCTCGGCCAGGACTTCATCAAGGTGGGCGCTACCTCCGGACGCGCATGCGCGGCGAGGGCGCGCACCGCCGCCAGCCGTGCGTCTTGCTGATCCTGATCGTCGTGGACCACATGGAGCAGCACGCTCCCCCCCGTCGTCCAGGACGCATGCGCCAGAAGGGCAATAGCGGGAATCCGCTCGGCAAGGTCGCGCTGCCGGTCGCGGGCCACGCGGGTGGCCTGAATCATGAGATCATTGGCCTGCTCAGCCAGGTTCCTGCTGGTGTCGGGCAACGACTGCAGAAAGGCAGCGAGCTGGGTGCCGCGCCGTCCCATGCCGTCGGCCAGGCCGTTGATGCCGGCCATTTGCCAGCGGACCTGGTCACGGCCGTGGATTGCCGTCATCGCTGCAAGGGTTTCGCCGACTTCCGCAGCGTCGCGCCGGCCGCCGACGAGCGCAGCCAGTTCCTGAAGCAGCGTCAGACGCCCGGGCGTAAGCTGAGCGAGCAAACCGGCTTTCATCCGGCAAAGAGTCACGATCAATTTGCCGGCGCAATGCGCCACCGAGCTTTCCACGGCCATGCGTGTCCAGTGATCGTCCGCGCCGGCCAGGGCGATGTGCGCGAGTGGAGCAAGAATACGGTCGTCGTCCCATTGGCCGAGGCTCAGCGCCACCTGAAAGCGTAAGCGCGCGTCCGGATCGCTTGCCAGCGCCAGGAGGCGGTCTTGCAGGGTGGCGTCCGTGGCCAGCCATTTCTCGCTCATTTGAACCGCTTGTTCGCGCAGGCGCGGCTGCGAATCGTTCAGCAAGTGCAAAACCAGTTTGGCGTCGAGCGCGCCCTGGGTTTCCAGCAGCCACGCGGCATGCACGCGGGCCAACGGCTGGTCGGTGCTCAAGATTAGTTCGCGCAAGAGTGGGACGGTGGCGGCATCCTGTCGCTCGAGCAGCAGCCGTTGCGCGGTGGTTCGCCACCAGGCGCTGGCATGCGCGAGCAGCTTCACCAATTGCTGCGTGGATGCCTGGCCAAGCTGAGGCCGGGCCGGCCGCTCGGATAAATGCTCGGGAACAATCCGCCAGATCCGGCCTTTGGTCTTGCCCTCCAGCAGGTCGGGCCGGTGCTTGACTTCCGGCGGCATGAAATCGGGATGCTCGATGACGGCACGATACATGTCCACGACATAGAGAGCGCCGTCCGGTCCGTGGGCCAGGTTGACGGGCCGAAACCAATCGTCAGGCGTCGCCAGGAACTCCACACCTGGGTGCGCCGGTTGGCCGCGAAAGCCGGCGCCGTCGGCGCTCAACACCTCCTGATGGACGAGATTCCCGGTAGGCTCGCAGGTGAAAGCGCAGCCGCGATATTCGGCCGGCAGGAGATCGCCACGATAGACCGTCAAGCCGCACGCCGCCGTGAAGGTGCCGGAGTGATAGGAAGCCGTGGTAAAGTTTTTGCTTAGCGGGAACACGCGGGCGGCGCCGCCGGGGTTTTGATTGTCGCGCACCGGCTCGGGGACAGCCAGGAACGGGTTGCGCAGAATGTAATGATTGGGCATCACGATCGGGATGAGATGATTGCGATTGGTGCAGACGAAGCGATGGCCCCAGTCGTCGAAGGTATTGCCGTATTGCCCCATTCCGGCAATCGCCTCGCAACGATCGTGGATAAGATCGAAGCGGAAATCCATACCGCTGATATTGATCGGCCGGGCATCCGCCCGGCCGCTGCGCTTGACCATGCCGCCGCGTAGTCCGTTGGCGACGTAAATCCAGTTGTCGATGCCCAGGATCGGATGGCTTACGCGCAACTGGGGGTTCTGCGCGGCGAAGCCTTCGAACAAGACTTCGCGGCGACCAGCCTCGCGAGGCAGAGCCTCGCGGCCAGTGCGCTCCCAGGCAGAGCCTGGGAGCGAGGATGAAATGGGCTTTCCCGTGCGCTTCGCGTCCGCGAGATAGAGGATATGCGGCGCACAGGTGACGATCGCGCCGCCACGCCAGGGCAGGATGCCGTTGCCGAACAGAAGTCCCTCGGCGAACACGGAACGCAAGGTGTATCGACCTTTGCCTTCCTTGTCTTCGAGAATAACGATTCGGCCTTCCGGCGGTTTGCCTTTCGGCGGCCCATTCGGGTAGTCGCGCATCTCTACCACCCAAAGCCGGCCGTCTTCGTCGAACGCCATGTCCACTGGGCTCTGGATGTCCGGCTCGGCTGCGACCAGCTCGACGCGCAGGCCGCCAGGAACATGGAATTCCTTCAAGGCCTGCGCCGGCGTCAGCGGACCGTGCGCTTCCGCCGCAACCAAGCACGGAGGCCAGAAGGAAAGCGCGGCGGTTGCGATTCCAAGCAGGTTCAAGAGTCCGATGCGCACACGGCCTTGCTTTGTCCGTGACATAATGCAGCTTGCCTTGGTACAGTCCTGTGGTACGGACATGAGACTATCACACCCAAAAGTCGCAGGGAAGAATGAATACGCGCGTAAAGACAACCGGATGGCTCCTGACGCTGTTCGCCGCGGGCGTTTGTGGGCGTCCGGCCCGGGCGGATGCACTGGCGAAACTCAAGTTGGAAAAACTCGAAGCGGTCCACAAGGCAATCCAGGCGTTCCGCCTGGACTGGCGCAAGCTGTCTCGCTCCGGGCCGTACAAGGAATACCGGGCCAACCTGCACGTGCACTCTTTGCTCTCGCATGACAGCCGCGGCACGATTGACGACATCGTCAAGGCCGCCGGGGCGACCGGCACGCAGGTGCTCCTATTTACCGAGCATCCGTCCGAGCGCTACGACTATTTCAAGGACGGCCATCACGGGACGAAGGACGGCGTGCTGCTCATACCCGGCGCGGAGACGAACGGCTTCCTTGTTTACCCGACGCAGAGCCTGCGCGGCCTGGCGACGGGCACGCCGCAGGAGTTTTGCGACCTGGTGCGCAGCCGGGGCGGGCTCATGTTCCTGTCCCATCTCGAAGAGCGCATGAACTGGGAGATCCGCGGCCTCACCGGCACGGAAATCTACAACACCCATGCCGACTTCAAGGAAGAGAAGAACCTGATCGCGGCCTTACGGAATCCGCTCTGGCTCTTTCGGGTCGTGGATTGCTTTCAGAAGTATCCGCAGGAATCTTTCTCCGCGCTGCAAAAATATCCGGCCGGCTATTTGCGCCGCTGGGACCAGCTTTGCGACAAAGCGCCGCACACGGGCGTGGCCGCCAACGATGCCCATCAAAACGTCGGCCTGGTGATCCGGCTCGCCCAGGGAGAAAAAGCCGGCTTCGAAGATGCGCTCGGCAAGAAGCTCTTCGAGCTGGACGTTAAAGCACTGCCAGCCCTGCAACCGCTGCGCAAGGACAAGCAGGTCGGCGATATTCTTTTCCAGATTCAGCTCGATCCCTATGAGAACAGCCTGCGCCACGTCGGCACGCACCTGTTGCTCACGGAGCTGAGCCAAAAAGCCGTGTGGGAAGCCCTCGAAGCAGGCCGGGGGTTCGTTGCCTTCGATTGGCTCGCCGATTCGACCGGGTTTGACTTCGCCGGTCGGACCGGTTCGCGGCGTTTTGAAATGGGAAGCCGTGTCCCTTGGGACAAGGCGTTGACACTCCATGCCAAGGCGCCGCTTGCCGTGCAATGGAAGCTGATTCGCAACGGCAGGGTTAGTGCGGAATCGACCGGCCGAAACTTTGAGGCCGCGGTCGCCGAAGCCGGCAACTATCGCGTCGAAGCCTGGCTCAAGGTCGCCGGTGAGAATATGATTTGGATTCTGTCAAATCCGATCTACGTGCGCTGAAAAGTTGCAACCACCACAGCGGGCAAGTGCCGTGGTGGTTTACAAATCCTTCGCATCAGTTTTGCGTGGCGCGCAGGGCCCTGCGGATGGCGCGGCCTTAGTCTTTTTGCTTGCGTGCTCAGCCAATTGACGAAACAATTGCAACCTGAACGAAAGTTACCGCCTGGGAGGGATTGGCATGTCTAAGTATCTCGTCACTGTACAGATTTTGCTCGCCGCCATGGTTGCCTGCCAAATGCCGGTCGCTGGGGCCGACGGAGAAGAGTTCATCACGCTATTCCCCGAAGACGGCGTTCCGAAAGGTTGGCTGGCGCGGGAGTGGAATGATCTGAGCAAGCCCGCCAAGCGCGTCGCCTGGACCGTCTCCGATGGCGTTCTCCATTCCGGCAAGAGCCGGGGCACATGGCTGGTGAGTGAGAAGGAGTACGACGATTTCATCCTGGAATTCGAAATCAAGTTGACGAAATTAGGGAACAGCGGCGTGGCCCTGCGCGCTCCGCTGAGAGGAGATCCTGCCTTTGACGGCATGGAATTACAGGTCGCCGATTTCCGTTACAACACGCAAGCGAAGGACTCCGAGCTGACCGGCGGCATCTACCGGGCCATCGCACCAATCAAGCAGGTCTACCGGCCGGAGGAGTGGAACAAGTTCCGGATCGAATTGAAAGGCGTCCATCTGAAGGCGACGCTTAACGATGAAGTGATCCAGGACACCGATCTGGACAAGCACGACGAGCTCGTAAAACGGCATGACGGCAGCCCCGCCCCACCGGTCAAGGATCGGCCGCGCCGGGGGCACATCGGCTTTCAGCACTTGAGTAAGAACAATGAACCTGTTCTGATTCGCGGTGCGCGGCTTAAGGAGCAGAAATAACGGCTGCTTTAAGCCCTGTTAAGCCAGGATTAAGCCCTGGAAGGGCGGCAGTTGATAGCCAGGCGGCGTCAGCCCCTGGACAGGAGCCGCCCCATCACAGTTCAAGCCCCGGCAGGGGCGATAGTGGCTGGCGTCCGGGACACTGTCGCCCCTGCCGGGGCTCTGAGGCGGATGGTTTGCCTTTACCAGGGGCTCACGCCCCTGGCTATCTACTGTCGCCGCTCCGCGGCTGAAAGCGAAGCTAGCGCTGCTTCAGACGCGACAACACTTGCTTGGCGGTTTCCACGACGTGATCCGTGGTGAAACCGTAATTCTTCATCACCTCGCCGCCTGGCGCTGAAGCGCCGAAATGCGTGACGCCGATGGCCGCTCCGTCGGTACCGATATAACGCTCCCAACCAAAGGGCGACGCGGCCTCAATACTCACCCGCGCCCGCACCTGCGGCAGCAGCACAGAGTCGCGATAGCTCTGCGGCTGCGCCTCGAATAGCTCCCAGGAGGGCATCGAAACCACGCGGCAGCGGATACCTTCTTTCACCAGGCGCTGCTGTGCCTCCAGTGCCAGCGAAACTTCCGACCCGGTGGCAAGGAGAATCAGCTCGGGGGAAGAACCGTCCGCCTCGCTAAGTATGTAAGCGCCCTTGGCCACATGGGCAGCCGGCGCCAACTTGGTGCGGTCGAGCACCGGCAGCTTTTGACGGGTGAGCACCAGGCCCACGGGCCCGTTGGTGTGCTGCATGGCGATTTTCCACGCCTCCGTGGTTTCCGTGGCATCGGCCGGTCTCAGTACGATCAAGTTCGGGATGGCCCGCAGGCTGGGGAGGTGCTCCACCGGTTGGTGGGTGGGACCGTCTTCCCCAAGGGCGATACTATCATGCGTCCAGACGTAGATCGCCCGCGCCTTGCTCAGAGCGGCCAGCCGAACCGCGGGTCGCATGTAGTCCGAAAAAGTCAAGAAGGTGGCGCCATAAGGCAGCACGCCGCCGTGCCGCGCCATTCCTGTAAGGCTGGCGGTCATGACGTGCTCGCGAATGCCGAAATGGATATTCCGTCCCGCGTAGCCCCAGACACCGCCTGAGACTCCCTGGGTCGGCGGGCCGTCACCTTTCTGCGGGGTGAGGGGGCTTTCAAAATCCCCTTTGCCCTTGAGCATGGTGCGCGTGGATGGATCGAGATCGGCGGAGCCGCCGATCAGGTTGGGGATCACGTCCGCCAGGGCATTGATTGCCTTGCCGCCGGCGTCGCGCGTGGCCATGTCGCCGTCCTTCGGAGTAAACACGGGCAACTTGGCCTGCCAACCCTCCGCTAGCTCGCCTTTCTGGCAGCGCTCGAAAACTTTGGCCTCTTCAGGAAAAGCGGAGCGATAAGCGTTAATGCGCTCTTGCCAGGTGCGCTCCAGATCCGCGCCGCGGTCCACGGCTTTGCGGAAGTGCCGCAGGGCCTCATCAGGAATGTAGAAGGACTTATCTTCCGGCCAGCCGAGGTTTCGCTTGGTCAAGCGCACCTCCTCCTCACCCAGCGGTTCGCCGTGTGCCTGGAAGGTATCGTGCTTGTTGGGGCTGCCGTAGCCGATGTGCGTGCGCGCCACGATGAGCGAGGGACGATTCTGTTCCATCCTGGCGGCGGTGAGCGCCTTATCCACGGCATTCATGTCCATGCCGTCGATGTGCTGGACATGCCAGCCGAAGGCGGCGAATCGGGCGCCGACGTCCTCGTCAAAGGTCACGTTCGTCGTGGCGGACAGCGTGATCAGATTCGCATCATAGAGCACGATCAGCCGGCCGAGGCGGAGATGCCCGGCCATGGAGCCCGCTTCGGAGGATATGCCTTCCATCATGTCCCCGTCGCTGGCAAGGACGTAGGTGTAATGATCGACAATGTCATGTTTGGGGCGATTGAATGTCGCCGCCAGCCAACGCTCGGCGATGGCCAGGCCGACGCTGTTGCCGACCCCCTGTCCCAGGGGGCCGGTAGACACCTCCACACCGGGCGTTTCGCCGCATTCGGGATGGCCTGGCGTCTTGCTGTGCCATTGCCGGAAGCGTTTGATTTCCTCCAGGGGTAAGTCATAGCCGGTGAGAAAAAGCAGGCTGTAAAGCAGCATGCTGCCGTGCCCCGCGGACAAAACGAAGCGGTCGCGGTCGTACCAGAGCGGGTTGCGGGGATTGTAACGCAGATGGCGCGTCCAGAGCACGTAGGCCATCGTCGCCGCGCCCATCGGCAGGCCAGGATGGCCGGAATTGGCCTTTTGCACGGCGTCGATGGACAGGATGCGGATCGTGTTGATGGCCAGCCCGTCGAGCGATTGCGTCATAGTCGCCATGATGTACTCCGTGGGGTGAAGGATCGTAAAGGTATTTTAGGAAGTGCGCGGGGAGTGGTGAGTGAAGAGTGAGTGACGAGTGGTGAGTGACGAGTGACGAGTGGTCAGCGGTGTGAAAGTCCTTGTGCCTGCCGTAGCAGCGGCTAGAATCGATGCTTTGGCGCCTTCTCCTTCCTATGCCACGCCGGCAGCCCCGATCCGCCGGTCCAGCCAGAGGTGATTCAATGACTGTCCGCGAGGACCCGCATCCACGGAATCGAGTAATTGCTTTCGGCGTTCTTCTTGTTTGCCTGTTCTATTGCGGTCAGGTTTCCCCCCAACAGCCGGGGAAACGACCCATTACCCACGCCGATTATGATTCGTGGAAATCCATTCAAGGAGTAGAGCTTTCCCGAGACGGCAAGTTCCTCGCCTACGCTCTCGTTCCCGAGGAAGGGGACGGCGAAATAGTCGTGCGTAATCTGGTCAGCGGTAAGGAATGGCGTTCTCCCCGCGGTAGCCAGGCGGCTCCTTCCGGGCTGGCCCAGCTTGCCGCGGCTCGACGAGCGGCAAGTCCGCTCGCCACGCCTGCCGCGGATCATCAGTTTACGGCCGATAGTCAAACCCTGGTCTTCCGCATCGCTCCCGCAAAGGCGGAGATGGACAAAGCCAGGAAAGCGAAAAAGAAACCGGAGGAGATGCCCAAGAATGCCCTGGGAATCATGGATCTCAGCACAGGCAACGTTACGCGTGTCGAGCGGATAAAGAGCTTTCAAGTACCGGAAGAAGGCGTCGGCTACATTGCTTACCTCCACGAACCAAAACCCGGGCCGGAACCGGCAGCCAAGAAGGATGAAAAAAAGTCGCCCTCCGCCAAACCTGCAGCTGCGGCGGATAAGAAAAAGAAGGAGTACGGCACTGATCTCGTCCTGCGGAAGGTGCGCGACAAGTCGGAACGCACCTTTGAGGACGTTCTCGAATACAGCATGAGCAAAGACGGCAGGACGCTCCTCTACGCAGTTTCTGCGAAGAAAGAAGAGAAGAACGGCCTCTTCGCCGTCGAACCGCAATCCTCGGCATCGGCCGTTGCCCTGCTCGCCGGCCGCGGGCAATACAAAAGGATGGCCTGGGACGAAAAGCAGACGCAACTGGCCTTCCTGAGCGACCGCGACGATGCCGCCGCCAAGCAACCGAAATTCAAACTGTACCACTGGACGCGCAAGCCAGTTGCTCCAGCGTTGAGCGTAGACGAGCGGCCGAAGGCTACGCACACCTTGCTGGCGAGCGCCGGCTCAAAACCGCCCCCCGTTGAACGTGCGCCCAAGCCGCCGAGCATGATCGCGACCGAGCTGGTTTCCATAGGCACGCCGCATTTTCACACCGGCTGGATCATTAGCGACAAGGCCGCGCCCTCGTTTTCCCAGGACGGCGAGCGGCTCTTTTTCGGCACGGCGCCGCCTGCGGAGCCGGACAAAGATGAAAGCAAGGAGCCGCCGGCCGAGGACAAGGTGACGCTCGATCTCTGGCACTGGAAAGACGACTACGTCCAGCCCATGCAGAAAGTCCGTGCGGAGCAGGAAAAGAACCGCTCCTACCGCGCGGTCTTCCATCTTAAAGAGAAAAAACTCGTGCAACTCGCCGACGAGTCCATGCCCGAGGTCGTGCCGAGCAGCGACGGCCGCTGGGCACTGGGGAGCAATGATCGACCCTATCGGCCGATGCTGGAATACGACACGGCGTACGCGGATTACTCCCTGGTGGACACCAGCACGGGCAGCCGCAAACCGTTTCTGAAAAAACAAGCGTCCGGCGTGACCTGGTCGCCGAAAGGAAATTACGGACTCTTCTATCACGGCAAACATTGGTTCTCGGTACACGTCCCCAGCGCCAGGATTTCGAACCTCACCAGCAAGCTCGAAGTACCTTTCTGGAACGAGCAGCACGACATGCCCGGAGCGGCGCCGCCCTATGGCGTCGCCGGTTGGACCGACGACGGCAAATATGTGCTTCTCTACGATCGTTACGACGTCTGGCAAATCGCGCCCGACGGGAGCAGTGCCAAAAACCTGACGGCAGGGCTTGGCCGCAAGAACAAGCTGCTCTTTCGCTATGCACGTCTCGATCCCAAGGAGAAGGGGATCAGCCCGCACAAGCCGCTGCTCTTGCACACCGAAAATGAAGAAACCCGCGCCGCCGGATTTTATCGCGTTCGTGTCAATGGCTCGGTCCCGGAGAAACTGCTCCTGGCCGACAGGAACTTCGGTTTCCCGGTCAAGGCGAAATCGGCCGACGTGCTGGTGATGACCGCCCAGACCTTCAGCGAGTTCCCGGACCTGCACGTTACGGACCTGGGCTTCAAGAAGCTGACCCGGGTGACCGATGCCAATCCACAGAAATCGCGCCTGCACTGGGGCGCTGCCGAACTGGTGCATTTCAAGAATGCCGACGGCGTGCCGCTTTCAGGCATCCTGATCAAGCCCGAGAACTTCGACCCCAAGAAGAAGTATCCAATGCTCGTTTACATTTACGAGCGGCTGTCCCAAAACCTGCATCATTTCGTCAGCCCCTCACCCGGCACGTCCATCAACGCCTCCTACTACGCCAGCAACGGCTACCTGGTGTTCATGCCGGATATCGTTTATAGCACCGGTTACCCCGGCCAAAGTGCCTTGAAGTGTGTGTTGCCCGGCGTACAGGCAGTCGTGGACCTGGGCTTTGTGGACGAGAACGCCATTGGCATTCAAGGACATAGCTGGGGCGGCTATCAGATCGCCTACATGATCACGCAGACGAATCGCTTCAAGGCCGTCGAAGCGGGCGCGCCGGTGGCGAACATGACCAGCGCCTACGACGGCATCCGCTGGGGTCCCGGGCTACCGCGGCAATTTCAGTACGAGCAATCGCAAAGCCGCATCGGCGGCAGTCTCTGGCAATACCCGCTGCGCTTTGTCGAGAATTCGCCCATCTTCATGGCCGACCGGGTGCGCACGCCGATCATGATTTTGCACAACGACCAGGATGATGCCGTTCCCTGGTACCAGGGGATTGAATACTTCCTGGCGCTGCGTCGCCTGGGCAAGGAAGCGTATCTCTTCAACTACAACGGCGAATTGCACGGCATCCGTAAGCGCGCCAACCAGAAGGACTTCACAGTGCGGATGCAGCAGTTCTTCGATCACCATCTCAAGGGTGCGCCGCAGCCGGAGTGGATGGTGAAAGGCGTCCCATACCTGGAACGCGACAAGGCGGTTTCGGCGAGCGCCGAGCAGCCGGCAAAACCGCGGAGTCGCCGAACCGGGAAGGGGGGAGAGTAAGAATGCCAACCTGGAAAAAAGAGCCGAGCGCGGGCAGAAATCTTGCCGTGGCAGGAACCGTCCGCGCTCGCATATGGGCAATCCGGCTTCTCTAGTACGGGTAATAATACCCGCTGTAGTACGGGTAGTACGACGTTGTCGGGTAATAGCTCGTCGTCGGATAGTACGCCCTGCTCGGGTAATACGAGTAGTTGTAATACCCTGGGTAGTAAGAGTAGTTGTACCCGTACGGTGTGTAGTAGTACGAGTACGACGGGTTAGTGTACCCGTAAGAGTAGCTCGGGTACGTGTAGCCCGGGTAGCCATAATAATAGGCAGGAGCATAAGCGTAGCCGCGCCGCCACGACCGCCATTGCGCCTCCGCGGAAGAGGGCGTAGTGAAGACAAGCCCGAGGCTGGCGGCTGCAAGAACGAGAGAAAGAACCAGTGATCGCATGGTGAACTCCTTATCTAATAATAGTACCTCTAGCCATCGTGCACAGATGTCCCGTTCTGGCACGGTCCCTAGGCAAAAGCCTGCAAATTCTGTACCTGGAGATGCGCGGAGGATCAGTCCGATGCAGCCGCGGTTATGGGCGGTTGTTTGCTTCTTTATGGGGGCATCGGCCACGCCTCTGCGCGCGGAAAGCCCGAACAAGATCGATTTTGCTCATCAAATCGTGCCCATCATCAAGGCTCATTGCGGGGAATGCCATACCAACGGCAAACGAAAGGGGTCGCTCTCGCTGGACACGCGCGAAGCCATTCTCAAGGCGAAGGTGGCGGTGCCGGGCAAAAGCGGCGAGAGCGAGCTGTTGCAGCGAATCGTCTCCGCAGATCCGGACGTTCGCATGCCGCCAAAAGGCGACCGGCTCTCAGCCAAAGAAATCGAATTGATCAAAGCCTGGATCGACCAGGGCCTCCCCTGGCAGGAAGGGTTCTCTTTCCTGGGCAGCGGCTATCTCGCCCCGCTAAAGCTGCAACGCTGCGCGCTGCCTGCAGCCCATGCCGGGCGCGATCATCCCGTCGACCGCATTATCGACGCCTACTACGCCAGGCAGCACATAGGTCTGCCGCCAGCACTCGACGACGTGGCGTTCATTCGCCGCGTTTACCTCGATTTGATTGGTATGCTTCCCAGCACAGAGGAGCTGAACGCATTCCTGGGGGACAAGGCGGCCGATAAGCGCGCTCGCCTGATCCGCCGCGTGCTGGACGACAAACGCGCCTATGCCGAGCATTGGCTGACATTCTGGAACGACTTGCTCCGCAACGATTACCAGGGCACCGGTTACATCGACGGCGGCCGCAAGCAAATCACCGGCTGGCTGTACCGCGCGCTCCTGGAGAACAAGCCCTACGATCAATTCGTCCGCGAGTTGATCAGCCCGAAACCGGAGTCGGAAGGCTTCATCAACGGCATCCAGTGGCGCGGCCGGGTCAACGCCAGCCAGGTGCGCGAGATCCAATTCTCGCAGAATGTCTCGCAGGTCTTCTTCGGCATCAACATGAAATGCGCTTCCTGCCACGACAGCTTCATCGATACCTGGAAACTTGCGGACGCCTACGGGCTGGCCGCCATCATCGCCGACCGGCCGCTGGAGCTGTATCGCTGCGATAAGCCGACCGGCACGGCCGCGGTGCCCCGCTTTCTCTGGCCTGAACTGGGCAGCATCGAGACATCCTTACCCAGGGCGAAACGCCTGGAACGGCTCGCCGGCCTGGTGACGCATCCAGATAACGGCCGTTTTGCCCGCACCATTGTCAATCGCCTGTGGCAGCGCCTCTTTGGCCGCGGCATCGTTCACCCGGTCGATGTCATGGCAAACAGGCCCTGGAGCGAGGAACTGCTGGACTACCTGGCTCTGTACCTCGTGGATAATGAATATGATCTGAAGAAACTCTCGGAGCATATTGTTAGCTCGCAGGCTTATCAGTCGCGCTCGGCGGTCCTGAAGTCGGAAACCGCGGCGGAGGATTATGTCTTTCGCGGCCCGGAGGTCAAGCGCATGACGGCCGAGCAATTTCTGGACGCCATCTGGATGATTACGCGTGCCGGTCCCATGAAGTCCGCGGCCCCCGTGACCTCGCCGCCCTTCGGAAATGAAACGCCGGCCGAGCGCCAATTTATTCGCGCCGCTCTCGTGAATGCCGACGCCCTCATGCGCTCGCTTGGGCGGCCCAATCGGGAGCAGGTTGTCACAACGCGCAGCGATGTCTTGACCACGCTCGAGGCGCTGGATCTATCCAATGGTCAGATTCTGTCTGATACCCTGATGCGCGGCGCGGCCAATCTGCTGAAAGCAAATCCTAAGGCTTCGAGTGAACAGTTGCTCGAATCCGTTTACCTTCGTGCTCTATGCCGCAAGCCGACCGCAGATGAGCTGGCCACGGGAAAGGAGATTGTTGGCGCGCCCGCCACAACGGAGTCCCTTGCCGATTTGTTGTGGGCGCTCTTCATGCTTCCGGAGTTTCAGCTTGTGCGATAAGATAGTTCAAGTGATCGAATCTGGAGACCGGACGGCCAATTCAGGGAGGACGCGCAGCCATGTCGACTAGCCTGCTCGTGGAGCCACGAACCGTTCCGCTCACTCAAACAGACGACGGAGACTGGCGGATTACGGGGACGCGAATTTCGCTGGAAAGGGTAATTGAATGCTTCAAGCAAAGCATGTCCCCGGAGCAGATAGCCGAAGCGTTCGACACGCTGCGGCTTTCCGACGTGTATGTGGTTATCGGTTATTACCTGGACCACAAGGACGAGGTCGAGCAATACCTTCAGTGGTGCGACGCGAAGGCGGCGGAAATCCGCAAGGAAATCGAGTCTCACCAGCCGCCGTCTGCAAATTTACGTGAAGAGTTACTAGCGAGAAAGGCGCGCATGGAGAAAACCAATGCTGCGTCTGCTCAGTGACGCCGATTTCAACGGTGTCCTGTACCGAGCCTTGCTGCGCCGGCAACCCGACCTGGACATTGTCAGAACACAAGATGTCGGGCTACGAACAGCACAGGACACTGAAATTCTTGCCTGGGCAGCGTCTCAAGACCGAATCGTATTAACTCATGACCGCAAGACAATGACAAAATTCGCCTTTGATCGAATCAAGGCCCGATTACCGATGCCTGGCGTCTTTGTTCTTGAAAATCGACCGAACCAGATCGGCCAGATGGTCGAAGATGTTCTCCTTGTAGCGCTTTGCAGTTCTCAAGAAGAATGGAAGGATCGCGTGATTTTCCTGCCTTTTTGAGGAAGGGGAGATTCTGCCATGCTATTCGACGATGACGATCCCGGCTTTACGCGACGTGATTTCCTCCGCGGCATGAGCAGTGCCGCGCTGACTACGCTGCTTGCCGGCGAGGCGAGAGCGAAAGAGGGCACGGAAGCTCTCCAGCATCCCAAGCCGACGGCCGACACCTGCATCCTTCTCTGGATGGCCGGCGGCATGGCGGCGCCCGAAACGTTTGACCCCAAGCGGTACACAGCATTTGAAATCGGTATCCCTTCGGAAAAGATCCTCTGCACATTCCCGGCCATCGACACCGCCCTGGATCAGGTGAAGATTTCTCAAGGCCTGGAGCATGTCGCCAAGGTGCTGGACCGGGGTACGCTCATCCGCTCGCATGTGGTTGCCGATCTGGGAAATATTCTGCACTCGCGGCACCAATATCACTGGCATACGGGTTACGTCCCGCCGCAAACGGTGGCGGCGCCGCATTTGGGCTCGTGGATTGCCAGGGTCCTGGGGCCGAGGAACCCGGCGATCCCGGCTTTCATCAACATCGGCCAGCGCCTGGAAGGCGTTGGTGAATCGGAGGAGCTGAAGGCGTTCACCACCGGCGGCTTTTTCGGCAGCGACTATGGCCCTTTCAACTTGCCTTATCCCACCGATGCGGTCGCCGCGGTGCGGCCACCCAAGGGGATGACGCGCGAGCGGTTTGAAACCCGCCACAAGCGCTATCGGGAACTAATCAAGCGCAGCCCGGTAGGCGAGTTGTCCAGCGACTTCCACCAGGAATCGATGCTGCGTTCCATCGAGAACGCCCATCGTCTGCTCAGCTCCAAAGAGCGCGACGCCTTCGACATCACGAAGGAACCGAAAGAGATCTATGAAAAGTACAACGCCGGCCGCTTTGGCCTGGGCTGTTTGCTGGCAAGGCGGCTGGCCGAGGCGGGGGCGCGCTTCATTGAGGTGACCACGGAATACGTTCCGTTTCTGCACTGGGACACGCACGAAAACGGCCACGCCACCTACACGCGGATGAAACAGGAGATCGACCGCCCCATCGCCCAGTTGATTCTCGACCTGGAAGCGCGCGGCTTGCTGGAACGCACGCTGGTCGTGCTCGCCAGCGAGTTCAGTCGCGATATGATGATCGAAGGCGTGCCGGGCAGCACGGCGCAGGATCAGTCGCGTGCTAAATCCGATGTGATGAAGCAGCCGATTCATTACGGCCTGCACCGGCATTTCACCGGCTCAGGCTCGGTCCTCCTCTTCGGCGGCGGCATGAAACGCGGCTTCCTCTACGGCAAAACCGCCGCCGAGCGGCCGCTGCTGACGGTCAAGGACCCGATCACAATTACCGACCTGCACGCCACCATCTACACGGCGATGGGCATTTCGCCCAAAACGGCTTTTGACGTTGAGAAACGGCCCTTCTACGCCACGGAAAATGGCAAAGGCCGGCCAGTGAAGACCTTGTTTGCAAGAGAGATGGGATAGCGATTCTTTTAGGGCGTACTCAAATACTGAATACTGAATACTGAATACTGAATACTGAATGTTGAAGTCAGAGCAATGCATTCCTTTTGACTTCTACATTCAGTATTCAATATTCAGTATTTTCACTTCGGAAGTTACGCCAGCCAGCGGGCTCCGTACCAGAATCCTTTGTTCTGCGCGAGATTGAAATACTCCGGCGAGGCCAGGATGGAAGTCACAATTTCGTCCGGGTTGCCGCCGCTGTTCCAGTAATCGACGTAGTTCTGAGCGCCGAACGGGTTGGGCAACTCGACGCGCGTTGAATCGGGCGGCGTGTTCGGGAAGCGGCGCAGATACGTGAAGAACCAGTTCTTGATGGTGACCTGGTAGAATTCGATCTCGCCGACTGCGGTCTGCGGCAAGGTCACGCGAATATTCTGGGCGTGTTGCTCCCAAAAAATCGTCTGATTCGTTGCCGGGAGGTGGCCGAAGGTGTCCAGGAAGACCTTGTTGATGAAGGCGTCCAGCGCCGAGCTGCCGGGGAAGAGCGCCGCGGCGTGGTTGAAATACTCATCGCTGCCCATGATGGAGACCATCAGGTCCACGCGGCGAGCGCCGGCATCCAGTTGCCGCACCAGGTTGGCGACCTCGCCGGAACTTGCCGTCCGTCCCAGGAAGGTTTGGTACCAGCTCTGCACGAGCAGGCCGCGGGCCTCGTCCGACTTGACGATCGCTCCCGCGATGGCATAGGGAGCCGCGCCCGCCTCCAACTGGTTGAGCAAGTTAGCCGTATCCGCCGGAGCAGGGGCGCGGAACAGGACGTCCTGGAATAGCGCCCGCACCCATGAACCTTCACGCTGCGTATTCACGTAATCGCCGTTGCCCGCCAGCAGCAGCGTCAATGCCTGCTCTTCCGTGCGCCGGCCCTGGCGCAGATCCCAGCCGATGGCTTCCAGCTGATCGGCGGTCGGGGCGGCGGCGCCGCCCGGCGTGTAGGCCGCGTACCACTGGCGCGCCAGGTCCTGCGTGATTTCCTTGGAAGCCAGAAAGGCGATCGCCACCTGGCTGCGCACGTACCTGCCAGTGTTCAGGCCGTTGACCCAACCTTGTTCTTCGCCGTTCTGCGGACTCCGGCCGAGCACCTTGTTATAGAGATAGACAACCCAGCTCTGGTTGGTGCCGCCGGAGAGATTGAATGCTTCCTGGGAACCGGCGAAATTGGCCTGCGCGTTGGCATAACTCTGGCCGCCCGCCAGGTACGCTTCCCAGTTAGCGATGTCGCTGCCCGTCGGCGTTCGGTTGAGATACTTCTGATACCAGCTCGTGATCTGAATCTGGCGAGCCTCGTAGCTGCTGACAATAGCGGAGATCGGCCCCACGAGCGACCCGGCATGATTGAAGTTTGCTTCCCAGGTGGTGAAATCGCTGCTCGACGGCGCGCGGCCGAGGACGTTTCGGTAAAGGCTGCTGATGAGCGGGTCCGAGAATGTGTTCGTGCGCAGGACTGCATCGCCCGTGGCGTCGCCGCGATACTGGGGCCAGGGCACGGCGTTGGCGGATTCCGCGCCGAGGTCATAGAACTCGAGGAAACTGGGGGAGAGCAGGGTGCTGCCGCTGACGCCGTGGCCGATCACGGCCATCTGCCAGGTGCTGTCGCCCTTGAGATGGCCAACCACGGCCGATTCAAAATGCGGGAAGCCGTCGGCCGTGAAATCCAGGGGCGCGCCGTTGTTGCCGGAATAAGCGGCTATGCCATTGGGATTGGGATAGATCACGTCCGGGATGCCGTCGTTATTCGTATCGGCGAGGATGGGCGAGCTCGCCAGCGGCTGCGTGCTTGCCTGTGTCTGCCAGATCTGCTGTCCCTGGCCGTTGATGGCGTGAATGAATCCCTGGCGGTCGCCGATCACGACATCCAGATGGCCGTTGTTCAGAAGATCGCCGACGGCGGGCGAGGCGAAGGTCTGGGCATCCAGCTGAGGATTCGAGGTGGTGACAAAAGGCCAGCCGGGCAGGTCATTGCCTTGCGGATCGAGTGCGTAAACCACGTTGCCGGGAAAACCACTGCCGTTCGCCGGGAAATTCTCGCCCGTGCCGACAATTACGTCCAGGTAGCCGGTGTTGTTGAGGTCGGCCAGCACCGGAGACGACCAGATGACCTGGTTGGTTCGCTTCATCCATTCGCGCTTGCCGTCCCAGGTAAGGGCAGTGATGCGGCCGCCGTTCCAGTACGGGGACGGCGGCTCCGGCGCCTGGCTGGAGTCGCCGCCGATGACGACGTCCAGATGGCCGTCGCGATTCAGGTCGCCGACGGCGATGCCGGAGACGATGGTGTCGTCGTTGTTGTAGCGCCACATGACGCTGCCGTCGGCGTGGAAGGCGGTGACCTCCTGGTTAATGGAGGCAACGATAATCTCAGGACTGCCGTCGCCGTCGAGGTCGGCCGCGGCGAGAGCGCCATAGATGCTTTGCGGGAAATTGCCGCTGCTGGTCGCGCCCCAGGGAGCGCTGACCTGCTGCGGCCAGCCCGGCATAATTTGCTGCGACACGGCGTCCCAGCCGAAGACAAACCCGTTCCGTCCGCCGGCGAAAACGCCGGTGTGCCCATTGCCCAGCGCGACCACGACCGGCGTCGCTTGCAACGGCGTCGCGAACTGGCCTGTGGAATAAGCCCGGTTCTGCACGAAAGAGCGCGTCGCGGCATTGTACTGGTAGCCGTACAGATTGCCGTTGCCGCCGGGGACCAGGGCTTCGGGTCCGCTGCCCAGGTCGGCGATGACGGGCGAGGCGCTGTAGGAGCCGCCGCCCTGGATGTACTGCCAGTCGCTGTTGGCGCCGGGTAAGGTGATGGTGTTGCCGATTTGTGTGAAGGGAGTCGGGTTGCAGCGCTCTTCCAGGGCTTCCAGAAAGAGATGGGATTTCTTCTTGCGGTGTGCGGACATAGGATCTCGTTTCAGAACAAACTCAGGAAACGGGACAAAGAGCGCCAGCAGGGCGGCTGCGTTCCGGATAGCCGCCGGCGATGCGCACTCACGAGGAAGCGTTGGGGGAACATTCGCGAGGTGCTGGTCGACAACGCAAAGCCTTCCGTGTCTGCCGGAATTATAGTCTTCATTTAGGGTGTTGCAAGCCAGCGGTGCCGGTGGCGTCCATACCGCTTCACGCTGCCGTTATTCAGAATCAGCAAGAAAAGTCCTGGTTCGTTAGTGGGTAAGGGAGAGGGCCATTCCTCTCCCTCCCCGTTGTCGCGAGAGGGTCATTTCCCTCTATTTACCGGCGTGCCCCGTTAGGGCACCGGGCGACCCCATAGCAAGAGCCCCCGAGGGGGC